>Ga0114129_10000506_pt1 | contig 47580 bp, 43 predicted proteins | sample RhiMetdeltSRZDD1_FD_80071 | JGI IMG/M metagenome (GOLD analysis project Ga0114129, IMG submission 80071) | Populus rhizosphere microbial communities from Tennessee, USA - Rhizosphere MetaG P. deltoides SRZDD1 (version 2) (version 2) | ecosystem: Host-associated > Plants > Roots > Rhizosphere >...
CCCGGAGCCAGGCGGCGAAGCACCGGATACAGCGGACCGGTCACGGTATAGAAGGCCTGATACAATCGCGTCTTCGATCGGATTCCATCGAGCGGTTGAATGAAGCCGGGGCGAAACATGAATGCCGCCTTGAATGGCATCCGAAGCAGGGCGTTCTCGGTTGCCCCCTTCACCCGCGCCCACATCGAGCGGCCGCGCTCGGTGCTGTCGGTTCCGGTACCCGAGACGTAGCAGAACGTGAGCAGTGGGTTGACCGCGAGCACCGCCTGGGCGGCGGCAATCGTGAGATCAAAGGTCAGCCGCCGGTACTTGGCTTCGCCCATTCCCGCCGACGACACGCCCAGGCAAAAAAAGCAGGCGTCGCGACCGGCAAGCCGGGGCTGAATGGCCGCGTAGTCCAAGAAGTCGGTGTGCCGGATCTCCTCCAGCTTGGGATGCGTCACGCCGGAGCTGTTGCGACCCACCACCAGGACGGATTCGACGCGATCATCCGCGAGACACTGCCGTAGCACGCCGGCGCCCACCATGCCGGTCGCCCCGAAGAGAATGACCTTCATGACGGCTTGAGCCGCACCCGCTCCGTGAGGTATCTGGTGACGTCCTGAGCTTCCATCCTGCCGCCGCACAGGCCGATATACCCGTCAGGCCGGATCAGATAGAACGCGAGGTGAGGGATCCCGGCCCGGGCAAGCTCCTTGTCGTTGGCGGGGTCGTGCGGGACCACATGAGTGCGCAGGAGATCACCCGGGGCGACAGCATCGCGCGGCGCCGGCTGGCCGGTGAGGACGAGTGTGAAGCGGGTGTCGTCCAACTTCTGATAGAAGTCCTCGCCGGGGCCGTTGGGAGTCAGCTTGAGGTTGAGCCAGGGGAAGCGATCCCCCGCGCGCGGCGCGCCTTCAGGGAGGCCCGCCACTGTCTGGGACAGCGGACTCCCGCGGTAGCGGATCCCGATCTGCGAAATGGTGCGAAACGCTGTCTTGCGAGCCTTTTCGATCCGCATTGCGAGGGAAAGCATTCCCGGGAAGAGCCGGGTGCGGAAGAACACGGCCAGAGCGCCATGGGAGACGATGCCGGAGAACGCCCGATCGGTGCTGCTCAGCAATCGGCGCGCGACCGGAATCCGCTCGACCTCAAAGGAATCGAGCAGCGCCGCGTCGGCCCGACCGGCGACTACGAGCGCGAGCTTCCAGGCCAGATTGTAGGCGTCCTGGAGTCCCGTGTTCATCCCCTGCGCGCCCACGGGACTGTGAATGTGGGCCGCATCTCCCATCAGGAAGCAGCGCCGGTCGCGAAAGCGCTCGGCCCGCCGGTGATGGATCCGATAGGTCGAAAACCAGGTGCATTTCTGAAAGACCAGGCCGGCACCTGCCTCCGTGCGGATTGCGGGTGCCACATCGTCGAGTTTCACATCGTCGCGGTTGCGCAGCTCGGGCGGCAGGATGCCGACCACCCGCCAGTGATCTGCGCCGCGCATGGGAAAGAAAAGATGGAACCCGCCGCGCCAGAGATAGACGTTGAGCTCGTCCTGGGCCATCGGCCCGGTGACGATGGTATCGGCGACGAAGAAGACGTGCTCGTAGGGCGCGCCCTGAAAGGCAATGCCGCTGTTCTCCCGAACCGTGCTGCGGGCGCCGTCGCAGCCGCCGACCCAGGATGCGGTCAGCTCCCGTGTCGTACCGTCCGAGTTTCTCACCGAGGCGACCACACGATCCGACTGCTGCGCCAGCCCCATCAGCTCGGTGTTCCACTGTACCGAGAGCGCTTTCTGATTGAGTGACTCCCCCAGCAAGCGCTCGTTGTCGTCCTGCCCCAGGATCAGCAGAAAGGGATACGGGCTCAAGCCCTTTCCGATGTCGCCCACCGGTACTCGCGCGGCCCGCTTGCCGTGGGCCCACATGCTCGCGGCAATGGTACGCTTGCCCAGCTCGAGTGCCCGATCGACAATGCCAAGATGCTGATAGATCTCGAGAGTCCGAGCCTGAACGCCGAGGGCCCGGGTCTCGCGCGCGGGGCCGGCATGCCGGTCGATGATCATGGTACGTACGCCGCGCCGCATCAGCTGATTGGCCAGCATCAACCCGGTGGGTCCGGCTCCAACGACGAGGACGTCAGTGTCTACTGAGGCGTTGGGTGGCATGGGTGAGATACTCCCGGCCGGCAGGTGATAGAGTTGGCGACTGCTTCAGAATTGCCTTGTAGCGCTCGAGTGCTTCAGCAGAGTCGCCCGACAGCTCGGTGAGCCGAGCCGACACGGCGCTGTACAAGGGATCGGGTTGGTCGAAGCCGCGGGTGAGCCAGGGGAAAGCCGCCCGCTGCTGCGCCAGCGTCACGCTGTCGGTGAGATGATCGAGGCCGCGCCAGCGCGGAAGCGTATATACCAGCCACAGAATTCGCGAGCGGCTTTTCGCGCTCAACGTGTCGTTCTCGGCGGCCATTGCGGCGGAGACCCGGACCAGCTCGGGCGCGAAGGTCTCGTCGCGATTGAGGAGTGCCGCCATCTGCCAGGAGCGGACGAACTGCCGCTCGTCGTTCGTCTTCGCGGCCGCGAGCGCGGCATCGAAGTGCGTTCGTGCGTCTGCCAGCGAGCCGTTGCCGCCGGCCGGATAGAGCAGCCAGTGGCCCAGCATCACGTGCGCGAAGAGGTTGTCCTTGTCGACGGCAAGCGCCTGTTGATAGGGCTGGGCGACAGAGAGGTTGTGCGCGCCGTCTCGCCACTTGAGAAACGTGAGCCAGCCGAGATGGGCCAGCACGTCGGCCTTTGCCTTTCCCTCACTGCGGCTGGCCGCCCGAAGCAGAACCGGTGTGACCTTGTCGGAGACCGCCGAAAAGCTGGGGTCGGCCGTGCCGCCGGTGACCGATATATCGCGCAGCCAGGCCATTGCGACCTCGAGCTGCTTGGCTCTCGCCGGCTCGAACGAGGGGTAGGAGTCCACCGCTTGCGAAGCCAGCGACCAGGCCTGCGCGTAGTCACCGGTGCCGAGCTTGAGATCGGCGGCTGCCACCAGCTCCTTCGCCGCTGCCTGGCTCGAGCGCCACTTGCCGACCACGTTCTTCACTTGCACGGTGCCGAGAAAGAGCGAGATCACCGCGCTCACGGTGCCGACAATCTTGAGAAAAACGGCCAGCGGAGTCCCTGACCTGAGCCAGTCAATGAATCGCTTCATGTGGATGGCGGAAATTTGTCGCCGGCCGCGCGAGTCGGCTAGCAGGCAGGAGCTAGTCTCCAGCATTGCACGACTGCTCGACTCCTTTGCTTCCCTCGCATGCCGGCCACTTGTGCTGGAGCGTCATGTCCAGATCGGCGGGCTTCCGGTTGCGGCGGATCTCCCCGCGCTCCTCTCCGGTTGCACAAATCCCGGCAAGCGGGCGCGACGGTCTCAAGAGGCCGCGTCGAGCAGGAGAGGGAATGGCGAGCGAAGGAGATGTACGATGAGAGTGTTCTAGGCGGGAGCGCGATCGGTCCGCACGGCGTGGCGATGATGACCGAGATCCGCGGCGCGTCGAACCTGAAGGCGAAAACAGTCTTGGGATGGAAACTCAGATGGCCCAGTTGGCGTCAGCGGTTCCGGCGCGGAATGGACGCGCCCATTCCTTCCGTGCGCTACATGGAGGAAAGCCGCAGATGAGGTTCGCGCGAGTCGTATTTACCCTGGCGGCGGTCTACGGGTTCATCGGTCTCGCGCTTCTGTGGCAGATGGTGTTCGTGCTGGTAGCGAAGGACCCCCTTCGCTACCGGCCGATCATGCCCATCGCCATTCTGGAGAAGCTGGTCTACTCGGTGCCGGTGCTGATCCTGTATTCGCTAGGCAAGGCACGTGCGAGTACTCTGGGACCGGCGCTGGTGGATCCGGTGTTCGGGGTGCTGTTCGTGATCGCCTATTGGCGGACCTGGGCCGTGCCGCGGACAGGATCTTGAGCGAGCTTGCCGGCCACCTCCTTGACCGTGTCCTCCAAGCGGTTCAGCAGCTCATCCAGCAGCGCCGCCGGGATGTTGAGCGCGGGCTCGATGCGGATCACCTGCGCCTTGGAGTAGGTGCCGGCGACCAGTACCCCGCGCTTGAAGAGACCGGAGGCGACCTGCCAACCGATCTCCTGGCGAGGGAACTCCATCCCGATCAGCAGACCCTTGCCCCGCACGTCGTGGAGCACGTCGGGGTAGGCGGCGCGCAGTCGCTGTAGCTCACGAAGCAGACGCTCGCCCTTGGCGGCAGCCTGCGCCGGCAGGTCCTCCTCGATCGTGACCTGGATTGCCGCCAGCCCCGCGGCACAGGCTAACGGATTCCCGCCGAAGGTCGTGGAATGGATGATCGGATTGGGAATCAGCACCTCCCAGATCTCGGCCGTGGAGACGAACGCCGAGAGCGGCATCACGCCACCTCCAAGTGCCTTGCCCAGGCACATGATGTCGGGGGCGACGCCCCAGTGGTCCACGCCCCACATCTTACCGGTACGTCCCATCCCGGTCTGGATTTCATCGGCAATGAGCAGGACGCCGTGGCGGCTGCAAAGCTCCCGGACCCTGGGGAAGTAGTCCTCAGGTGGCACCACGGCTCCCGCCTCACCCTGGACCGGCTCCACCACGAAACCGGCGATCTTTACGCCCACGGCCTCCGCCCGGCGTAACTCCTGGTCGAGCGCATCGGCATCGCCGTACGGGATGAAGTGCACGTCCTGGAGCCCTTGCTGGAACGGCTCCCGGAAGGAGGCCTTTCCCATGAGCGAGAGGGAGCCCAGCGTCTTCCCGTGGAATCCGGACAGCGTGGAGATGAAGGTGTGGGCCTTCGTGTGCAGCCGTGCGAGCTTGATCGCGCCCTCGATCGCATCCGTACCATTGTTGATGAAGAACGAGTTCTGCAACTCGCCCGGCGTGACCTCAGCCAGCACACGGGCGAGGGCGCCCCTCCAGGGCTCGAGCAGCTCCTGGCTGTTGAGCGCCATGCGGGCCATCTGATCGGTGACAGCCTTGACGATCTTTGGATGGTTGACGCCGGCGGAGAAGATCCCGTAGCCACCGAGACAATCGATGTATTCGCGGTCGAGAATGTCCTTCAGGATCGAGCCCGAGCCGGACCACTCGATGGCCGCGAACTGCCCGGCTTCAGTGACCGATTTCCGGTAGGTGATGAACCCGCGATTGTAGTGCTGGGTGTAGTTCTCTACGGTTTCCCGGATGAAGGCCTGTTTCTCCTCCAGGCTCAGCTGACCCGCGGATAGCAGCTCGAGATAACGCTCGGTGTGCCTCAACACCTCGGAGTTCGACAACCGCAATCAATCGGCGCTCCTTTCTTCTGGCGGCGAGGTCGCCTGTTCGCGGAGAGAGATTACATCCGGATTCCGGTCCCGGCAACGTCGGCCCGGTTGCTTTCTGTCGCTGTTACGCGGACTTGATCTCGGTCCACAACTGATCCCACGTCGCAGTGTCGCGACCCAGGTCGCGCTGGTACTCGAGCCGAGCCATCTCCTCTCCGGTAGGGTAGGGCACGGGGTGCTCGATCAACCTGATCGCCTCGTGGTTCGGTGTACCGTACCCGGTTGCGGTGGAGATCGCGGCCTCTACGTCGGGCCGGAGGATGTAGTTCATGAACTCGTGCGCGGCCCGCGGGTGGGGTGCGCCGCGGGGCATGACCAGCGAATCGAGCCAGATGGTGCAGCCTTCCTTCGGCACGACGTAACCCAGCTCCGGCTGCTCCATGCGGGCCTGCTCGGCGTCGCCGTTCCACAGTTGGGCCACCCACACGTCCCCCGAGATGAGCTGTCCCTTGACCGGCGCCGAGATGTAGGCCTTGAGATTCTTCTTGGCGGCGATTGCGTCGCGTTCGGCGACTGCGAGCTCGGACGGGTTGATCGAGTTGAGCGAGTGCCCATGATAGCGCAGCCACGAGCCCAGGACGTCACGCCCGTCGTCCATCTGAGTCATCTTGCCCCGGTAGCGTGGGTCCAGGAAAATCTCCCAGCTCGGCGGCGGATCGGGCACCTTGTCGCGACGGTACGCAAAACCGGTCACTCCCCAGAGCCAGGGCACGGTGTAGCGGTTGCCCGGATCGAAGCCGCGGTTGAGGAAGACCGAGGAGAGATTCCGCCAACTAGTCAGGTACCGGTGGTGAACAGGAAGCGCGAGATTGGTCGCGATGAGGACTTCCACGATGTAGGTGGACGGGACCACGATGTCGTAGCCCCGCGCACCCGCCTGCAACTTGGCCAGCATCTCCTCGTTGCTGTCGTAGAAGTCCATCGTGACCTTCACCCCGAACTCCCGCTCGAAGTTGGGGATCGTGTCCGGGGCGACGTAGTCGGACCAGATATAGATGGCCAGCTCCCGCTCGAGCGACCCCAGCTCTCGCTCAGGGTCTTCCAGCACCGGATCCGGCTTGTCGCGGTTGCAGGCCGCAAAGAGTGCCGACATCACCGGCAGGGAAAGCCCCAGCGCGGAGGCGCGGCGCACAAACTCTCGGCGGCTCAGGTCCTCCCTCAATGAGCGCGCTCCCGCCCCAGCCGATCGGCTACATAGATCAGCACGGTCGTGCCGACCAGGATGAGGGTGCTGATGGCGTTAATGCTGGGCTCGATATTCCGGCGGACCATCGAATAGACCACGAGCGGCAGGGTGGACGACCCCGGGCCGGCCACGAACGATGTGATCACGAAGTCGTCGAACGACATCGTGAACGCGAGCAGCGCCCCGGAGAGAATGCCCGGCCAGAGCTGCGGCACCGTGACCTTCCAGAAGGTAGTGATCTCGTCGGCCCCGAGAATGAGCGAAGCCTCCTCGAGGCTCCGATCCATCCCCTCGATCCGGGCCAGCACCACTACCACCACGAACGAGATGCAGAACGCGATGTGGGCGATGGTGATGGTTGCGAGGCCGAGCGGGAACCCGATCAGCACATACAGGATGAGCAGGGAAATGCCGGTCACGATCTCGGGCGTCACGATCGGCACGTAGATCAGCGCCTCGAGCACCCGTCGGCCCCGGAACCGATGGCGGGCGATGCCGAGCGCAATGAGGGTGCCGAGCAGGGTCGCGATCACTGTTGCGACAAGGCCCACGATGAGACTGGCCCGAAGGCCATGCAGGATGTCGTCGCGCTCGAGCAGGCGGCGATACCACTCGAGAGAGAACCCGGTCCACTCCACCGAGAACTTGGACGCGTTGAAGGAGAACGCCACCAGCACGAGGATTGGTAGGTGCAGGAACAGGTAGACCGCGAGGACCAGTCCAATCAGCCAGCGGGGAAGGCGGCGGGTCACGACTACGTTCCTGCCGGCGCTGTGTCGCGCATTCGTAGGTAGATGATCACGGCGGCGAGCACCAGCGCCATCAGGATGAACGAAGCAGCCGAGCCGAAGGGCCAGTTCCGCGCTGCGGCGAACTGGTTCTGCACCAGGTTGCCGATCATGAGCTCCTTGGCGCCCCCGAGGAGGTCGGACGTGAGGAACGAGCCCAGCGCCGGTATGAACACCAGGAGGCAACCGGCAACCACCCCCGGCAGCGAGAGCGGTAGAGTCACCTGGCGGAAGCGCGCGGCCGGCCGCGCTCCCAAGACCTCGGCTGCCTCGAGCAGCGAATTGTCCAGCTTCTCCAGCGAGGCGTAGATCGGCAGGATCATGAAGGGGAGAAAGCCGTAGACCAGACCGACCATCACCGAAAACGGGGTATAGAGGATCGTGAGAGGCTCGTTGATCACGCCAAGCTTGAGGAGCCAGGTGTTGATCAGACCCGTGTCCCGCATCAGGAAGATCATGGCGAACGTGCGCACCAGGAAACTGGTCCAGAAGGGCAGGACCACGAGGAAAAGCAGGAGATTCTTCCATCGCCCGCTCCGGGTGATGGCGTAGGCCACGGGATACCCGAGCACGAGGCAGATCACGGTGCACGCCATGGACACCACGAACGTGCGAACCAGAATTGTGAGGTAGATCGGAACGAAGAACCGCTGGTAGCTCTCGAGAGTGAAGCCGCGCTCGACGCCGCCATATTCACCTCGCGGCATCGCGCTGTACGCAAACATGATGAGGAGCGGAACCAGAAAGAACGCGACAAGGAAAATCACGCCGGTCCCGAGCAAGCCCCACGCCTGAGCTTCGGGCCGCCGATGGAACCAGCGAAGCAGTCCCTCGCGCGCCGACCGCGTCAGAGCTCCTCCGGCAACTTTACGCTTCCTCCAGGATCTGGCAGTCCTCCGGCAGCCACGCGACCACCGCCGTGTCCCCCCGTTTCCAGGGCAGTGGCTTGATCAGTTGTCCTTCGTTGCGCAGGGCGACTTTGACCTCGTTTCCGTCGCGTAGCGTCACCATCACGTGCATGGTCTCACCCAGATAGATCACATCGCGAATCTCGCCGGGCAGCGCGTTCTCGCCGGACGGCACCTCCGCCGGACGACAGACGTCCATCCATTCCGGCCGCACCGCGATACGCACGTCCTGCCCCTGTCGGATCGTGGGGCTGTCCGGTACTCGGATGCAGTCGCCCCGGCTGAGCACCAGCTCGAGCTGGCCGTCCACCCGCCGGACCGTCCGGCCACCGAAGAAGTTCGACTCACCGATGAACTCGGCGACGAACGCGGTCCGCGGGTCCTCGTAGATTTCGGCCGGCGTGCCAAGCTGTGCCACCAGGCCATTGTTCATCACCGCGATCCGGTCGCTCATCGTGAGCGCCTCTTCCTGGTCGTGGGTCACGTACACGAACGTCATCCCGAGTTGCTTATTGAGGGCCTTGAGCTCGAGCTGCATCTCCTTTCTCACCTTGAGGTCAACCGCGCCCAACGGCTCGTCCAGCAGGAGAATGGCCGGGTTCAGGACCAGCGCCCGCGCGAGCGCGACCCTTTGCCGCTGTCCGCCGGAAAGCTGGGCTGGCATCCGACGGATGAAAGTATCGGGCGCGAGCCGCACCATTCCGAGCGCCTTACGTACCCGGGTTGCTATTTCGCCCTTGGGAGTATTCCGCTGCTCCAGTCCGAAGCCAACGTTCCGCTCAACGGAGAGGTGGGGAAAGAGAGCATAGCTCTGGAAGACCATCCCGATCTGGCGCTCGTAGGGGCGCTTGTTATTGACGACTTCGCCCAGCAGCCGGACCTCGCCGCCGTCCTCGTCCGGTTCCTCGAACCCGGCGAGCAGTCGGAGGGTGGTCGTCTTACCGCAGCCAGACGGGCCGAGAATCGAGAAGAACTCTCCGCGGCGAATATCGAACGAAATATTGTTGACGGCTTTGACGTCGCCGAAAGTCTTGGAGACTCCGGCGAATTGGACTACCGGATGGGTCTGATCGATCACGATCGCGTTGCGGCCGCCACGGCCTCTCCCAGGACGTCGAGCCCTTCCTCCAGAACTGCGTCGTCTACCGAGAGCGGAACCAGGATGCGAACCACGTTGCCGTAGGTACCGGCAGAGAGAAGGAGCAGCCCGCGCCGGAGGGCCTCCTGAAGAATCCGGCCGGTGAGCGTCTTGTCGGGCTCCTTGGTCGCGCGATCTTTCACCAGTTCGATCGCCACCATGGCGCCGAGCCCACGGACGTCTCCGATGGGCGCATGCTGCGCGGCGAGAGCTTTGAGCCGGGTCATCATCCGGGCACCGATGCGCGCAGCCCGATCGGGCAGGCACTCCCGCTGCATCACGTCGATCACGGCGAGCGCTGCCGCGCAAGCCACCGGATTTCCTCCATAGGTTCCGCCGAGTCCACCTACCGGCGAGGCCTCGAGCACGTCGGCACGCCCGGTGACGGCGGCCAGCGGCAAGCCGCCACCGAGAGACTTGGCCGTCGTGAGCAGGTCGGGTATCAGGCCGTAATGCTCCGACGCGAAGAACTTGCCGGTACGCCCGAAGCCGGTCTGGATTTCGTCGGCAATGAAGAGAATGCCGTGGTCCCTGGCGAGACCTGCGAGAGTCTGCACGTACTCGACTGGGGCGACTACGAACCCGCCCTCGCCCAGCTCCAGTTCCATGATGATCGCGGCGACGGAATCAGGATCGACGATGGCGGCCAGCAGCTGCTCGAGGCGTGATCGGTCCGCTTGACAGCAGCGACCTCCATGCGGCCCCTCGGCGCAGCGGTAACAGTACGGGAATGGGATCCGGTAGATCTCCGGCGCGAAGGGTCCGAAGCCCTTCTTGTAGGGGCTCACCTTGGAGGTGAGCGCCATCGCGAGATTGGTCCGGCCGTGAAAACCGTGCTCGAAGCAGACGATGGCCTGCCGTCTGGTGAACGCCCGAGCCGCCTTGACCGCGTTCTCCACCGCCTCAGCGCCGCTATTCAGGAGGAAAGTTCGCTTCTCGTGCGGTCCCGGAGTGATTGCATTGAGGCGCTCGGCCAGCGCGATGTACGGCTCGTAGCTCGAGACCGGGAAGCAGACGTGGAGATAGCGATCGAGCTGCTCGCGCACCGCATCCAGCACTGCGGGATGACGGTGCCCGACGTTCACGACCCCGATCCCCCCGCCGAAGTCGATGAATCGATTGCCGTCCACGTCGGTGAGCACCGCACCTTCAGCGTGCGCGATCGCGATGGAGGTGACGGCTGGGACGCCCTTGGGTACGGCCCGCGCGCGGCGTGCGAGAAGCGCCTGGCTTTCCGGCCCCGGGATCGCTGTCTTGAGGCTGATGGTGCGTGCCATGCGTGCCTTGTCGGGGTGACGCCGATGGTGAATGTTCCGGGCTGGTGCTAGGATTGTAACTGGTTCCCCACAGACCTCCCATGTCCAGCACTGCTCTTCGGCCTGGCCGCGGATGGGCGACCTGCGTGGCCCTCTGCGCGTTCCTCGCTGCGTGCGGCGGGAACGAGCCGAGCGCGGCACACCGGCCGGTCGCCAAGATCGTCATCTCTCCCAGTGGCAACGCCCGCGCCGACGCCGAGGCCTTTCTCGCCAAGCTATGCCCAACGCCGATCGGCGGCGAGCTCAATTTCATGGTCTGGGAGGGCTACACCGACTCCCTCTTTGCCGCGCCCTTTGAGCACGCCTGTGGGGTGAAGGTCAACGCGACCTACATGGGCTCGTCGGACGACCTGGTGGCCAAGCTCCGGGGCGGGGGCGCGCAGACGATCGACCTCATCTCGCCTTCCAGCGACGCCGTCACCCAGATCGTCCAGGCGGGACTGGCCCTCCCGCTCGACCTCTCCCGAATCCCGAGCTTTACCGACCTCATGCCCAGCTTTCGGGCGCTTACGGTCGCCCGGAAGGACAGCGTGGTGTATGGTGAGCCGTGGGCGTTCGGGCCCAACCCGCTGATCTACGACAGCTCCAAGGTCTCGCCGGCGCCCGCCTCATGGTCCGTACTGTGGGACGACAAGTTCCGAGGCCGGATCTCACTGCAAGACGACATCGCGACCCTGTACATGGTGGCGCAACTGCTGGGGCTCGATGACCCCAAGGATCCGGCCAAGCTGTACAACCTTTCGGACGCGGACCTCGCGCGGGTGAAGGCCAAGATGCTGGAGCTTCGGCCGCGAGTACGCAAGTACTGGGCGACGGCGGGCGACCTGACCCAGTTGTTCCAGGCTGGCGAGGTCGTGCTGGCCGAGGGGTGGCCCCTCATGACTCATCAGCTGCGGCAGGCCAAGTTCCCCGCCGCCGAGGTGATTCCAAAGGAAGGAACCACGGCTTGGGCCGACCATTGGGTGCTGACCTCCGGAGCGAAGAACTTGGACGCCGCGTATGCCTGGCTCGAGTACGCCGCGCAGCCGTTTACCCAGAAGCTCCTCTACGATGTGACCCGATACATCGTCGCTCACCCGGGGGCCAAGGCGTATATGACGCCGGAGGAGGCGACGAGCCAGCACGACATCGCGGAGTATGGGGCCCGGGTAAACTTCTGGCAGTGGGGCAGCCGGCGCGACAAATACCAGGAGATCTGGAACGAAGTGAAAGCGGCGCAGTAAGTGTCCGAGCCGCTGCTCCGTCTGGTCGATGTCAGCAAGCGGTTCGGCGACGTCACCGCCGTCGATGGGGTATCGCTCGACATCGCCGCCGGCGAGTTCCTCACGATCCTGGGCGCCTCCGGCTCGGGGAAGACCACCACCCTCCGGCTCATCGCCGGCTTCGAGCCACCCACCGCCGGGCAGATCCTGATGAACGGCGCCGACATCGCGCCGCTGCCGCCCTATCGCCGCGACGTCAACACTGTCTTCCAGCAGTACGCCCTCTTCCCTCACCTCGATGTCCGCGAGAACGTCGGGTACGGGCTTCGGATGCGCGGGGTCCCGCCACCGGAATGCGAGAGTCGGGTAGCCGAGGCTCTGGCGATGGTGCGGCTGGGAGATCTGGGCCCGCGGAAGCCGCGCCAGCTTTCCGGCGGCCAGCAGCAACGGGTGGCGCTCGCTCGGGCGCTGGTCAACCGTCCCCAGCTCCTGCTGCTCGATGAGCCTCTGGGTGCGCTCGATCTCAAGCTCCGGCGCGCGATGCAGCTCGAGCTCAAGCACCTCCAGACCCGTCTCGGCATCACCTTCGTGTACGTGACCCACGATCAGGAAGAAGCGCTCACGATGAGCGATCGCATCGCGTTGATGCGGAGCGGTCGAATCGAGCAGTTGGGGAAGCCGGATGAGATCTATCACCGGCCCAGGACCCGATACGTCGCCGATTTCATCGGGGAGACCAATCTTCTGGGTTGCAAGGTGCTGGCGACGGCCGCCGAGGTTGTCACGCTCGATCTGAATGGCTCCGTGCTGCGCGCGCCCGTTGGGTGGGGCGCCTCGATTCCGGCCGGCGCGGTTGCCTTGCTGTCGGTCCGCCCAGAGCAGCTTGTGATCGGCCCGCGAGGTGACGTGGGGCCGGAGCGAAACAGGCTCGACGGCGTCGTGGCCGACGTCGTGTTCGTGGGCGCCGGCAGCAAGGTTCACGTAGCGCTGGGGAACGGCACCCGAATGGTGGTGAACTGGGCTGGCGATGCCACGTTTGCGCCGGGCATTCCCGTCAGCGTCACTTGGCCGGTAGAGGTGGGAGTGCTGCTGCGTGATTAGCTCTCAAGTGGCGGCGCGGGGTCGAGTGCTGCGCCTGGGTGCGCTGCTTCCTCTCGCGTGGGCCGTGGTGCTTCTCTTCGTGCCCTACGCATTCCTCCTGGTCCAATCCTTCTGGCGAGTAGCAGGCGGCGCGCTCACGCCCGATTTTACGCTAGATAACTACCGGCGATTGATCGGCACGTCGCTGTATCCCCGGACCATTCTCTATTCCGCCGAGACTGCGCTGTGGGTGACCGGGTTCGCGCTGTTGCTGGCCTACCCGCTGGCCTACCTGCTCGCCTTTAAGGCCCGCCGCCACCGCGAGTTGCTCTACTTCGCCGTCATCATCCCGCTCTGGGTGAGCTACGTGGTGCGGGCCTACGCGTGGAAGATCATCCTCGGGCAGCACGGGATCCTGAATGGCCTCCTGCTCTCGCTCGGCGTGATTCACGAGCCACTTTCCGTTTTGCTCTATAGCCGGTGGGCGGTCGTGGTAGCGCTGACCCACATCTACACGCCCTTCGCTCTCATGCCCATCTTCGCAGTGCTGGAGTCGATCCCACCATCCTTGAGGGAAGCGAGCCAGGATCTCTACGCCGGGCGGTGGCGTACCTTCCTCCACGTCACGTTGCCACTGTCGCTGCCGGGCGTGCTCGCCGGGGCCACGTTCGCTTTCGTGCTCAGCATGGGCGACTTCCTCGCCCCGCAGCTCCTCGGCGGCAACGACAGCGCGCTGATGGTATCCAACCTCGTGTGGAGCCTGTTCGGCGTCGCCTACAACTGGCCACTCGGGGCGGCGGTCGCGGTCGTCATGCTGGGGCTGACCCTCGCGCTCTTGGCGCTTACCGGCGCAATCGAGCGGCGGGGGCAAACCCGATGAGGCGGGGCAGCGACTATCCACTCTGGATCGCGGGTGTTGGCGCGCTCGCCTTCTTATATCTCCCCGTCGCCGTGGTAGTGGCATTCTCCTTTCACGACCAGAGCATCATCGCCTGGCCCCTTCAGCTGGGGACGCTCCGCTGGTATGGGATGCTCGCCGGCGATACCGGCATGCTGGCGGCGGCCTGGGCCAGCGTAAAGCTCGCCCTGCTCGCGGTCGCGATCGCGCTGGTCATGGGTGTTCCGGGCGCGTTTGTCCTCGATCGACTCGACTTTCCCGGCAAGACGGCCTTCCGGCGGCTGGTGTTGCTCCCGCTCATTCTCCCCGGCGTCATCACCGGCGTCGCGTTGCTCTCGTTCTTCAGCCTGCTCCACCTCAGCCTGTCGAGCGGATATCCCTTGGTGCCCGGGTGGCCAGTCGTGCTGGGTCACGGGGCGGCGCTCACACCGGTGGTGACCACTCAGGTGTTCGCGCGGCTGCAGCGGCTCGACCGGAGTTTGGAAGAAGCGAGTCAGGACCTCTACGCGGACGAGTGGCGGACGTTCCGCTACGTTACCCTGCCGACGATACGATCTGCGGTCCTCGGCTCGGCGCTGCTCGTGTTCACGCTGAGCCTGGACGAGATCGCGGTGACGTTCTTCCTGGTGGGCCGGCAGAATACGCTGCCGCTCCAGCTCTGGGGTCTGCTGCGTCGCGGCATCACGCCGGAGGTCAACGCTGCGGCGACCGTCATCTTCGTCGTCTCGGTCGCGGTCATCGTCCTCGCTGCGCGCGCGATGCAGCAGAATCCGGATTGACAGCCCTCGGGCCGCGCCGTACATTCGCGCAACCATCCTCTATGCCAACGCCACATAGGCGCTTCACCCTGCACGGCGCGCCGCTTCGCACGGTCGCGGAGTTGCAGTGCATCGCGCGCCGTTCACATCCGCCCGGCCGCTGACGCACCGGGAGTGAAGACGGATCGGGAGATCCGGGGTCGATAGCCGACCGGATCGTCGCCCAGCAGGTCCCTCACTCCCACTGAGTCGGCGCTCTAGCCCGTCCGCTGTTTCCTAATCAGTCCAAGGATCGACCCGTGAGCCCTCAGCCTCTTGTGCTGTTGCTCGCTGCCACACTCGCCGGGGTACCGCTCGGCGAGGTGCACGCGCAGCAACCCTTTGCCTTGACCGGCCGGATCACCAACGAGAGCGGCAACCCCGTTCCGAACGCGACCGTCGCCGTTCCCGCGCTGGAGATCGGCACGACGGTGCGGTCCGACGGCAGCTACACCCTGGCACTCCCGGATCGGGCCAGGGGCCAGACGGTCACCCTCTCGGTGCGGGCGATCGGCTACAAGCCGCTCGCGGTCCAGATCGCGGTCGGCGAGACCGGCATCACCCAGGATTTCAAGCTCGAGAACAATCCGCTCCAGCTCGGCGAAGTCGTCGTCACCGGCGCCGGCACCGAGAGCGAGGTCGAGAAGCTCGGGAGCGTCCGCAACAACGTGGACTCCGCCCTGATCGCGCGGAGCAACGAGGCCAGTGTCGTCAACGCCATCTCGGCCAAGGCTCCGAACGTCGAAGTCGTGTCCGCCTCCGGCGATCCCGGCGCCTCGGCATCGATCCGGATCCGCGGGGCCAACACGCTGGGAAGTGAAGGGCAGCCCCTGTTCGTGGTGGATGGGCAGCCGATCGACAATTCCGTGACTACCACCGCGTCGCTCGACCCTCAGACGGGCGGTCCTGAGGGCGGTGTGTCCTCGCCCAGTCGGGCAATCGACATCAATCCGGAAGACATCGAGTCGATCGAAATCCTGAAGGGGGCGGCGGCGGGGGCCGTTTACGGCGCGCGGGCGGGGCAGGGTGTCGTGCTCATCACTACCAAGAAGGGTCGTGCGGGGGCGACGAAATACAGTCTCCGGAGCGCGTTCAGCTGGAGCAAGATCAACCGGTTCCCCAAGCTTCAGCGGCAGTTCGGGCAGGGTGATGGGGATTTGCCGGACCCCTGTGCCGAATCGGCCAACACGCCGGATCCGATTCTCGATTGCTACGCCACCGAGGACAGCTGGGGACCCGCGCTCGCTCCAGGCACGGTCACATACGATCATGCCTCCGAGTTGTATCAGACGGGCTTCGGAACCGACAACACGCTTACGATTTCGGGTGGAAACGATCGAACGACCTTCTACCTCTCCGGCTCGCTGCTCGATCAGGACGGCGAGCTGCCTGGGCCGAACACGAACTTCAATCGCAAGTCGTTCAGGCTGTCGGGTGAGCACCGGCCGTTGAATACCCTGAGGGTTGCCGGGAACATCAGTTACACCAACTCCCGGCAGTACGCGGTCCAGAAGGGATTCAACTTCAGCGGCATCGGCTGGGGCGCCTGGCGCACCCCGCCCGAATTCAACAACTTCGACTACATCACGACGCCGGACAGCGTCCAGCGCTCGTTCCGGTTCCCCAATCCTTCGTTCGGCAACGCCGACTCGACCCGCGGGTACGACAATCCCCTCTGGTCGGCCCTCAACGCCGTCAGCTCGTCCATCGTCGGTCGTACCATCGGCAACCTCACGGTGGATTTCACCCCGTGGCGATGGCTCAAGCTGAGCTACACGCTGGGCGTGGACGACGGTCAGGACAGCCGGCTCCAGGGACAGCCGCCATCCAGCTCCAACACGCCGGACCCGCGTGGTCAGGTGATCAAGCAGACGCTGGTGAACACCCAGTGGGACGGCAACTTCCTCGCGACTGCCAGCTACACCTTGAACCCGAACGTTCAAGGGACCTTCAGCTTCGGGCAGAACCTCAACAATCGGAGCTTCCGGCAGCAGGGCCAGGTCGGCAACGGGTTGATTGCGGATCAGCCTTTCAACCTCAGCAACGCCGCCTCCTTCCCGCCGCCGCTGGATATCGAGACCAAGATCCGCACCGAGGGATACTTCGGCCAGGCCACGTTCGACTTGTGGAATCAGCTCTTCGTAAAAGGCGGGCTACGCTACGACGGCGCCTCAAGCTTCTCCAGCGACGAGCAATGGGCCTGGTTCCCCAGCGCGAGCGCAGCCTGGCAGTTCACCAAGGTGACGGGTGATTTCGGTGGCGTGCTCTCGTACGGGAAGGCGCGCATCGCGTACGGCCAGGTCGGTACCCAGCCATCACCCTACCTTGGCGCGACCATCTACACCTCGGCGTTGTTCAACGATTTCGACGCCTTCGGCACCAGCTCGAGCCAGAACGGGCTCGGCGGCCTCTTCACACCGGACACCAAGCCCGCAACCAGCCTCCAGCCCGAACGCACCAAGGAGCTCGAGGCCGGCGTGGATCTCGGCTTCTTCAAGGACGTGGCCGACCTGAGCTTCACGTGGTACGACCGGACCTCGACCGACGTGATCCTGCTGATCCCGGTAGCTGCTTCGGGCGGGTTCACGGTCGAGGGGGCGAACGCGGCTCGCATCCACAACGCGGGCACGGAGTGGTCCTTGAATGTTCGTCCCATTACTCACAGGAACTTCGGCTGGGACTTCGGCATCACGCTTGGCACCAACCGCAACAACGTGGAGGACCTCCGCGGCGCCCAGTTCGTGAACTACGGTGGCCTGGGCGGCGCCATCCAGGGTGGACCACAGGCGGTGGCGGAGGTGGGACAGCAGATCGGGACTTTCCGCGACTACGACTACGTTCGCTGCGGGCGCGGCGTGATCCTGACGACCGCAGGGGGCAGCCCTTACGACGTGGACGCAAACTGCTCCGCTACCCAGATCCAGAACAAAGCTCTGTTCATTGACGACGGTACCCTGGTGAACAGCGCCGGCATCGGCAGTAACGGGCCCGGCTATCCGCTGCTCGATCCCAACCAGCAAGTCATCGCTGACCCGAATCCCAAGTGGACTGGCTCGTTCCGGACCAATGTCCGATGGGGAAACTTCTCGTTTTCCGGATTAGTGGACGTCCGGCACGGGGGCGCAGTGTGGAACGGGACCCGCGCGGCGCTCAATACCGTCGGCACCTCGGCCGAGAGCGCGCTGCGCAACCACAGCGTGGTCTTCGGGAGCGACTTCCTGGCCGGCCCGGTCGCCGGGCCTGGCGCGGGAACGGCCGTGACCCTGGACCAGAACTGGTTCGCCAACTATTACGGCTGGTCGTTCGCGAGCACCATCGGCCAGCCGTTCTACGAGGACGGCGGCTTCGTGAAGCTGCGCGAGATCTCGGTGGGGTATTCCTGGCACAACCGATTCGTGACCCACACCCTTGGACTCTCGACCGTTGATCTGCGCGTCGCAGGGCGGAACCTCGCGGTGTGGACCGATTATACCGGCGCGGATCCGGAGACCAACCTTGCCGGCGCCGAGACCGGGGCCCGCGGCATCGACTTCTTCAACAACCCGCAGACCAGGTCGTTCGTGTTCACCGTCGTCCTGGCCCGGTGATGCGGCCGCCGACTTCCAACGGGATCAGACGCATGCCAATGCGCAGACTTTTTTCGCCGGTGATTCTCGGGTTCACCTTCACCGCGACCGTGACCGGGTGCGGCGATTTTCTCACCGGCCCCAAGCTGCAGGACGACCCGAACAATCCGACCGCAGCCTCGAACAATGCATTGTTCGTCGCCTCGCAGGTCAACATCTCGACCCAACTCGAGAGCCGGCTGGCGCGGACCATCTGCATCTGGATGCAAGGCTGCGCCGGCCAGACGCAATACCTGTCGCTGGGCAGCTACTCCGTGGGCGAGGACGACTACTACATCAACTGGTCGGCCTTTTACGGCGGTGGGGGCTTGCTCGATCTCCGGACTATCCAGACTCGCGCGCTCGAGAGCGGCGATTCGGTGTTCTGGGGCACGGCCGCCGTGCTCGAGGCCTATGTGATCGGAACCACGGCCGACATCTGGGGCGACGTGCCGTACAGCGAGGCCGCCAACCCCAAATTCCCGACACCGAAGCCCGATCCACAGCAGAACGTTTTCGCCGCCGTCCAGGCCAAGCTCGACTCTGCGATCACGTTCCTTGCGGCTACCGGACCTCGAAACGCTGGACCCGGCATCAACGACCTGGTGTACGAGGGCGATCCCGCCTTGTGGACCGCGCTGGCTCACACGCTCAAGGCCCGGTACTACCTCCATGTGGCCCGGCGGGACCCGAGCGCGTATGCCAAGGCGTTGGCCGAGGCAACGAACGGTATCCAGCCGGACGGCGACTACGTGGTGGCGCTCAGCGGCCAGAGCGCGACGTCATCCGATCTGTGGAACGTGTTCCAGAGCATCTTCCCGGGCTACGTCGTAGCGGGCGCGTTTATGGTCAACACGCTCAAGGGCCCGCCAGTCGATCCGCGGTTGCCGCTGTACTTCGCGCCCAACGGGAACAATGATTTCGTCGGCGCGGATCCGGGCGTGCCCGGATCGCCCGAGCTGCTCTCGACCCTGAGCGCCACCCGGCTGGACGGCGCCTTCCCGCAGCCCTTCGTAACCTGGGAGGAAAACCAGCTCATCATGGCGGAAGCGTCCTACCAGGTCGATCACTCCGACGGCGCATCCATCGCGCGAAACGCGTTGCAGGCGGTCTGGGACGCGAACGGTGTCACGTTACCGATGCCGACCCCTGGCACACCAGGCCCGACCGATCCGCTGCTCGTTGCCATCATGACCGAGAAGTACATCGGAAACTTCCAGAACCTGGAGGCCTGGCAGGACTGGAAGCGCACGGGAATCCCCAACCTGCAGCCGGCGCCGGGCGGCGTTATTCCCCGGCGGCTGGTCTATCCGTTGAGCGAGCGGAACGCGAACCCGAACATCCCCGGGGCGGGCCCGGCACGGAACTGGAACGATCCCCCGTGAGCTGGGGCAAGCCACACAGGTCGCGCCGAGCCTGAGCGCGAATCAGGTAGGCGAGGGCTGGAGCAGCTCGGAAACGGCGCGATACGCCTGGTCGATCGCGCCGTTGGTGTACGCATACGCGCCGGCATCCGAGTTGGCGATGGTGATGTTGCCGAACGGCTTCCGTCCGATCACGCAGGGCTGCTCATCGTCGGGCCAGATGGGGTCCCAGAGCGAGTTGTACTCGTAGGCATAGCCATGCGGCCACCGATTCACTGTGATGCCGACGATATCGCGGGCCGGATTGAAACCTCCGTTTCCGAGCGCCCGTCCCAGCTCATCGCGAAGGTTTCGCTCGAACGTTTCGAAGGGTGTTTGGAGCAGCTCGGCGTGGCCGAGGCGGTGTTGAGAGCGTGCGGGAAGCCCAGGCTTGCACGGCGTCCGCAGGACGTGCAGCACGACTGGTTCGTTCGGAGAGCGCGAGAAGTGGTATGTGCCCAGACTTACGGGGAAGTCCAGGGTTGCTGAGCTGAAGTAGCTCCCGGGAGCGTAAAACGAGAGCACACCGAGGTTGGCGAACGCTTTCCAGTCCCGGAGAGCGACGTTGGTGTATACCAGCGGCACCTTGACGCCGTAGCCTAGTGCCTCCTTCTGCGCGGGCGGCAGATCGGGACAAATGTAGGGAATCATTCCGTTCCAGCAGGCCAGCAGGCATGCCTTGGCGCGGACGGTCCACACGTCCTTGCCGCGGGCGTACGTGATCGCAACTCCTCGGCCACCGTTGGCCTCGTTCACGGCGCGGATCACGGTGCTGTTGAGCCGGATTCTGGTGCGGGCGCCCGGCTCGTCGAGCGTGGCGTAGTGCACGCGCGCCGTGACGATATCCTCCATCGTGTGACCCGCCGCCGCGGCGGGAACCAGCTTCCGCACCAGGAGCCGCGCGATCGACGCATTGCCATCGGGGAAATGGAAGATGTACGGCTCTTCCTCGTGAGGCGCGGCGGTGAGCCCGAGGCCCGGAAAATTGGTCTCCTCGAGCTTGAGCCCCTTGAATCCCGGGTAGTTGAGCCCCCAGCAGTCGAGTGCGGGGACGGCATCGATTCCGACGCCATAGAGATCGTGGGTCCAAGCCTGAAATAGAGGAAGGCCGTCGGCAGGCACCTTCACGTACTGCCTCAGGTAGTCCAGGTAGCTCGTCTTCTCCAGCTTCGCCTTCTTCTGATCAGTCGTGAGACCAGGCAGGTAGTCCGCGGCATCGTTGAATAGCCGCACGATCGCCGAGCGCGCCGCGTCCGACAGCGGCGCATTCTTGAGCTCATCGACCGACGTGATCTCCGGCAGCTCGCGCCGCCCCAGCCCAGCGACTAGGCGGTCGGTGCCGAAGGTCTCACGATCGAAGAAGACGGCTCCCTTGACACCGAAGCGGCTGTAGAAGCCCCGGTCGTACGCGGTGTAGAACCGGGCCGTCTCGATGCCAAGCTCGGTCAGGAGACCGTGCGCCTCCACACTGTAGCGCCCCGGTGTTTCGATGGACTGCGTCCCACCGTAGCCGATGAGCAGTTTCCCGCCGTAATGGAACTCGTTGCGTTTTGCGTGCCCGCCGAAGTCGTCATGGTTGTCCAGCACGAGAACGCGAGCGCGCCACCCGTGCGCCTTCTGGTAGAAGTAGGCTGCACTGAGTCCGCTGATGCCGCCCCCTACGACGATGAGATCGTAGGACTCCCCGTTCCCACGCGCGCTCTTCATCATCGCGTCTAGGCCGCCGTCCCGAATGCGGTGGGCGATCTCGTACGACCCCGGATGACTGCCTCGGAGTCCGGTGAGCGCGGGTGGGTAATAGCCCGGCGCTCGCTCGGGTGCATACGGGTGAGGGTGCGGACGGGGCCCAGGCAGGTTCAAGGGCAAGCCCGCAAGGAACGCGGCGCCCACGGCCATGGCCATCCCATCAAGAAAGTCTCGGCGAGGAATCGCGCGATCCATTCCCAGATCGCGATCGTCGGATGCTGCACTCATTGAGAAGCCTCCGAAGGTGCCCTAACATGGCACGTCACCTATGGCCGTGCCAGGGGCGGTGAGCCCATTCGTGATAACGTCATGAGGCTTTACAACTTGTCGTGGTTTCGCAGGGCATTCGGGGGTGAGCGTGAAGCGCAAGGGGGCTGGACAAGGGGGTGGGGGTCGGATGTAGAGTGGGAACGCAGGCTGCGGCGATGCGGCCTGTGTTTGCATCCTCCGACCAAGCGGAGGGTCCACTCTCGCAGCTGACTATCTCCTTGAGCTGCGAGCCCCCATCAGCGGCGGGGGCGAGGGCGTGCGACCGGCGGCAGCGTCGCACAACCAGACCGAGTGCCGCGCCAACAATGAAAAGAGGAGTTTGTGAAAGTCCTGGTCCTAGGGGCCGGCGCGGTGGGGACCGTGTCAGCTCTCAAATTCAGGCAGGAGGCGATGGTCGAGCAGCTCATCATCGCCGACGCGGTGTCCGCCCGCGCAGTCGCCCTCGCGGACCGACTCGACGATCCTCGAGTTCGTGCAATCACTCTCGACGCGGGCAACCAGCGCGACGTCGCCCGCGCCCTTCGCGAAACCGGCACCACCATTCTGCTCAACGCTGCTTTGCCGGCCACCAACCTGGCCGTGATGCGCGCCTGCCTGGAGGCCGGCTCGCACTACATCGACATGGCAAGCGGCGGCACCGACGCAGACGGGATCCCCAAGCTGGAAGACCAGTTCGCGCTCGACGCTGCCTTCCGACGACGCGATCTCACGGCCCTCCTTGGTATGGGCGCCGATCCCGGCACGACCAACGTCTACGCGGCGTACGCCGCGAAACACTTGCTCGACGAGGTGAGCGAGCTCAGGATCCGCGACGGTGACAACTCGACCTGCGAGGGACACGACGGATTCGTCGCCGCGTTCAGCCCCTGGGTGTTCATTGACGAATGCCTGTGCCGGGCGGTGTCCTGGCGCGACGGCCGCTATCACCTGGAAGAGCCGCTCACGGGGCAGGAGCTGTTCGACTTCCCGGCGCTCGGCGTACGGAGCTGTTATTACGTGGACCACGAGGAGTCGAAGACACTGCCGCGATCGTTCCCTCGGGCGCGGGTAATCGATTTCAAGCTCTGCCTCGACGATCTGACCCGGGAGGCTCTGCGCGCGCTGAGTCGCCTCGGCCTTTCCCGTAAGGATCGAGTGGCCGTGCGCGGCGTGGAGGTCGTACCACGCGACGTCGTGGTCTCGTTGCTCCCTGATCCCAAGGACCTGGCCGGCCGGCTCCGAGGGCAGAGTTGTGTCGGCACGTTGGCTCGCGGGGCAAAGAGGGGCGTGCGCCATGCCTTCTATCTCTACAACGTCGCGGATCACGAGCAGGTGTACGCCTCGCTTGGCGTCCAGGGGATCGCCTATCAGACCGGTATCCCACCTGTCGTCGCGGCTCAGCTCATGGCCGAAGGCGTCTGGAACGGCAGCGGTGTCCGGTCGCCCGAGGAGTTCGATCCCGATCCTTTCCTCGAGCGACTTGCGGTCGCCGGGATGCCGTGGCACGTTCGCCCTGAGCGTGCCGAGCAGCCGGAGCCAGAGCTCCGAGCGACGCGACTAGCCGAGGTCGCTGCCTGACGTCTTGAATCACTGGTGAGGAGTTTCATGACTACGTCAACCAAACCGCGCCCGCGGGCGGCCAAGAGCGCCAAGGCCACTGCCTACCGCATGTACATCGGCGGCAAGTTCGTGGACGCCAAGGGTGGGCGCGCGTTCGATGTCTACGACCCGGCCACCGAGGAGGTCATCGCTACCTGCCCCGAGAGCGCCGCGGAGGACGTGGATCGCGCAGCGCAGGCGGCCCACCGCGCGTTCTACGGCGGCTGGAAGACGACAACGGCGCAGGAGCGCGGGCGTGTTCTCTTGCGGCTCGCTGAGCGAGTTCGGGCTCGACGAGCCGAGTTGGCTGAACTTGAAACGAGGAACTCGGGCAAGCCGATCGCGGAGTCGGAGTTCGACATGGACGACACCGCGACCTGCTTCGAGTACTACGGTGGGCTCGCGACCAAGATCAACGGCGAGGTGCTTCCGGTGCCCGCGGACGCCGTCGCGTTCGCGATGCGCGAACCGGTCGGGGTGGCCGGGCAGATCATTCCGTGGAACTATCCCCTCATGATGGCGGCGTGGAAGATCGCGCCCGCTCTCGCGGCCGGCTGTACTGTTGTGCTCAAGCCCGCTGAGCAAACCCCGCTCTCGATTCTCGAGCTGGCAAGGGACTTCGAGGACGTGGGCATCCCGCCGGGCGTGGTGAACATCGTCACAGGCGACGGGCCCGGTGCGGGAGCGCCGCTCGTCACGCACGATGCGGTCCGGAAGATTGCGTTTACGGGAAGCGCCGAGGTCGGCAAACTGATCATGCGGAACGCGGCGGATCAGCTCAAGCGGGTCTCGCTCGAGCTGGGTGGGAAGTCGCCCAACATCTTTTTCAGCGATGCCGACTTCGAGAACGCGGTAGACGGCGCCCTGTTCGGCGTGTTCGTGAACCAGGGAGAAGTCTGCTCGGCGGGAAGCCGGGTGCTGGTGCAGAAGGACATCTACAAGAAGTTCGTTGACGCGGCCGCGGCCAAGGCACGGACGATCAAAGTCGGGAGCGGGCTTGATCGGAGCAACAAGATGGGGCCGCTGGTGAGTGCGGCGCAGCGAGACCGCGTCGTGAATTACCAGAAAGTGGGCCGCCGGGAGGCGAAGGTCGCGGTGGGTGGTGGCGTGCCCAAGGAGCACGAGCGCGGCTGGTACGTCGAGCCGACGATTTTCTATGACGTGGACAACTCCGCCCGAATCGCCCAGGAGGAGATTTTCGGGCCGGTGATGAGCGTGATCCCGTTCAAGGACGAGGCGGATGCGATCCGGATCGCCAACGCGACGCCTTACGGCCTGGCCGCGGCCGTGTGGAGCCGCGACATCTTCAGGGCATTCCGGGTGGTGAAGGCCCTCGAGGCCGGAATCGTCTGGGTGAACCACATGCAGCCGACCTTCGTCGAAGCGCCTTGGGGCGGCTACAAGGCCTCGGGGTTCGGGCGGGAGCTTGGCCACTGGGGCGTGGAGGAATACCTCGAGACCAAGCAGGTGTACATCAACCTGGACGAGAAGCCTATCGGTTGGTACTGACGTACACCGTTTTCGCGTTCACGAACTCCTTGATGCCGTAACTGCCCAACTCCCGGCCGTAGCCCGATTCCTTGATACCGCCGAATGGGAGACGGGGATCGGACACGACCGGGCCGTTCACGAAGGTCGAGCCTGCCTCGAGCGCGCGGGCCACGCGCTCGCCCCGCGCCGCATCTCTGGTGAAGACCGCGGCACCGAGACCGAACACGGAGTCGTTCGCGATCCGGATCGCATCCTCCTCGTCCCTGGCACGGATGATCGCGGCCACCGGCCCGAACAGCTCCTCCTCGTAGGCCGGCATGCCGGGCTCGACGTCGGTCAGCACGGTGGGCGGATAGTACGCGCCGGGGCCGGCGGGGACCTCGCCGCCCAGCAATACCCGGGCGCCCTTCGCCAGGGACGCGAGCACCTGCTGGTGAAGCGAGTCACGCAGATCCTTCCGCGCCTGGGGTCCGACATCGGTCCCCTCGACCATAGGATCACCCACTTTCTGGGTCTTCATGAACGCGACGAACCGCTCTGTGAACGTTGTAAGGACCGGCTCGACCACGATGAAACGCTTAGCCGCGATGCAGCTCTGGCCGCTGTTGATGAGGCGCGATCTGGCGCAGATCGCCGCTGCCTGATCCAGGTCGGCGTCGTCCAGGACGAGGTACGGGTCGGATCCGCCCAGCTCGAGCACCGTCTTCTTCAGGACTGCGCCGGCCTGCGCCGCAACCGCCTTCCCTGCGGGCGTGCTCCCGGTGAGGGTTATCGCGCGCACATGCGGATGCTCGATCACCGCGCGTACATGGGCGTTCGCGAGGAGCAAGGTCCGAAATGCGCCTCGGGGAAATCCGGCCTGGGTGAAGATCTCCTCGATGGCGAGTGCGCAGCCCGACACGTTGGAGGCATGCTTGAGCACGCCGGTGTTGCCGGCCATGAGCGCCGGCGCGGCAAACCGATAGACCTGCCAGAGTGGAAAGTTCCATGGCATCACCGCGAGGACTACGCCCAGCGGCTCGAAAGCAACGTACGACCTGGCACCTTCGGTCTTCACAACATCAGGCGCGAGATACGCCTCCGCGTTGTCGGCGTAGTGATCGCACACCCAGGCGCACTTCTCGGTCTCGGCGACACCCTGCTTGAGCGGCTTGCCCATCTCCGCCGCCATCAGCTTCGCAAGCTCGTCCTTCCGCTGCCGGAGAAGCTCCGCGGTCTTCTTCATCGGCTTTGCTCGGTGTGGGAAAGATGTGCTGCGCCAGGTGACCCAGGTCTCGTGCGCCTCGGTGACGGCGCCTGCCGCCTGTGCCGGGGTCATCTCGTCGTACGTTCTGATTGTCTCGCCGGTGGCGGGATTGATCGAGGCGATGCTCACTGGTTCTCCAGATCCCAACCTTCGGTATATTGAGCCCTCCCATGCACGATTGCCACGCTCACTGAGCCTGCTCAGGCCAAGGTGGTCTCGAGTGCCTGGTGTCAGCAGGGCAGCCTCCCCGACGACCTCCATTCAGCTCGTCCCAAGCCAGCCCGACCGGAGCGCCGAGCGCGAGGAGAAGGTGCGGTCGATTCACCCCATCGCCGGAGCGGGCTGCCCCAAGTTTTCCACGGCGGAGCGATTGACCAGAATGCGGAGATTGTTGCTGTTGACGTCCGCCGGTATGACATAGAAGAAGCGCCGCACCGGCGGAAACCGGGTGGTCAGACCCACCACCCGCTCTCCGTCGGCGAACTGCACCTCGATCTGGCTGGCTCCGCGAGCCCGCGCATCGGTCGCATCGACCACCTTCGTTTCCTCGTAGCCGGGCTTGCCCCCCAACGACCGCACGAAGAAGAGCGCCTTGAGCTGCGCCAGCAGGACCTGCACCATCCCTCGATCATCGGTCCTGATGTGACAGGTCGGCCGGGTGGGGTCGACGTCGAGACAGGTGCCCTTGATGAGTCGCCCATCCAGATAATGGGCCACGACCTCATTTGCCATCCTAACAGCCTCCAGCGAGAGCGAAGCGGGTAGGTCGGATCACTCCTGCACGAATTTCGGAACGGTACGAATCTGTCAGGGAAGGGCCGTGACGCGCCAGCGTGGGCTAGACAGCCGTGGCGGCCACGACATGGTCACTGACCATCGGACTTGATGCCCATGCGCCGCAACACCTGCGGGTTGTTTCGCAGCGGATCCAACAGCGGCTCGAAGAAATTCTCGGGGATATATATGTCGCGCTGGTCGATGGCCCGGTTGAGCCACTCCAATCCCTGAGCGGTGTCGCCCAGTGCGGCGTAACCGATCGCGATCGACACCGGCGGGACGTACTCCCGGGGGAAGCGGCGCTCGAGATCGTCCAGCACCTTCTTCGCCGCCGCGCGATCCCCCGAGAGGGCATAGGCGGTCATGAGGCCCCCGGCGGCATACGGCTGAAACACGCCGAGGTCGATGGAGCGCTGAATCGAGGCGATGGCTTCGGGATACTTACGCTGCTGTATTTGCACCAGCCCGAGACGCCAGTGAGCCTGGGCATAGTTCGGGTTGAGATCGAGCGCCAGGCGGATGCGCGACTCCGCGTCGTCGCTTCGATGCATGAGATAGGACACCCAGCCCCACTCGATCGTGTTCTGAAGGGCCAACGGATCGAGCTGATGCGCTCGGCTCATCTCCGCGAGGCTTTCATCCAGCCGACCACGGCCGGCGAGGAAGTCGCCATACCAATGGTGGCCGTTGGCGTAGTTCGAGTCGGCTGCCAGCGCCCGCTTGAAGTTGTCTTCCGCTGCCGTCCAGTTCCAGCCGTAGATCGTGTTGCCGTAGCCGAGCGCGGTGTACGCCTCCGCCGAGGTGCTGTCGAGCGCCAGCGCTCGCTGAGCGGCGGCCTTTGCCCTCTCCCACGCCGCCGCCACCGTCCCATGGCCGGAATACGGAACGACCAGAAGCTCGGCGTCGGCGAGCGCCGCCCAGGCGCGGGCGAAACTTGGGTCGCGGGCCGTCGCCTGCGTCAGATAGCGCACCGCTTCCTCGAGGCTGGGCCCGGTGCGCTGATTCCACGCGTAGCGTCCCTTGAGATAGAGGTCGTAGGCCTGGAGGTCAGCGGTGGGCCGGGCGGCAAGCGCCGAGTCCTTGTTGGGGCTGAGCCGGACCCGCAAGGCGGAAACGATCGATCGGGCAACCTCCTCCTGCACCGCGAATACGTCGGAAAGGTCGCGGTCGAATGACTCGGCCCAGAGCTGATACCCATCCTCGATGCTGATGAGCTGAACGCTGACCCGAAGCCGGTTGCCGCTCTTCCGTACGCTTCCCTCCAACACTGATCCGACGTGGAGCTTCCGGCCGACTTCCTGCAGATCCGGGTTCTGGCCCTTGAACTGAAAGGACGAAGTGCGAGCCGGGACTCGAAGCCCGGGCACCTGACTCAGTGTCGTGATCAATTCGTCGGTGAGCCCGTCGCTGAAATACTCCTGATCCTTTTGCGGACTCAAATCCACGAACGGAAGCACCGCAGTCGACGCCGACGGTGCCGGCCGGGAAGGCCTGACCCACTTGAGTCCCGCCAGCACGCCGAGCGCAAGGACCAGGACAGCGAGGCCGATCGCGACTGGGCGGGCGAGCAGTCGCCTGGGACGGGATGCGGCCATAGTTGGTGCGCTGTCTTCGCGATCTCTCACCCCGTCCATCTCGAGCGCTTCGGCAAACTCGGCCGCGGTGGGGAATCGATCGGCGGGGGATCGAGCCAGGGCCTTGGTCACAGCCCGCTCGAGTGCAAGCGGCACGTCGCGTCCGGTGCGGAGGTGCGGCACGGGCTCGCTGAGCCGCTTGGCCAGGACCGCCTGCGGGGTCGGACCGGTGAAGGGAGGCTCGCCGGTGAGCATCTCGTAGACCACGCAGCCCAGCGAGTAGATATCGGTGCGCTGGTCGATGTCCCGCTGCGCGACCGCCTGCTCCGGACTCATGTACCGCGGCGTGCCGAGGCTGATGCCGCTTTCAGTCAGCTGCTCGCTTCCCTCCGGGGACAGCGCCCGCGCAATGCCGAAGTCCGCCACCAGGGCGTGGGAGCCACTGAGCAGGATGTTCTCCGGCTTGATGTCGCGGTGGATCACGCCGTTTTGATGAGCGTAGTGGAGGGCATCCGCCACCTCACGAGCGATCCGGAGCGCACTCTCGACCTGCAGCTGCCGCTCGCGCGTCAGTCGGCTCCGAAGGTTTTCGCCCTGGACGAACGGCATGGTGAACCAGAGCAGGCCATCGGCGTTGCCGGAGTCGTGCACGACCAGAATGTGGGGATGCTGAAGACGGGCGCAGAGCCGGATCTCACGAAGGAACCGCTCGGGGCCGAGCACCTGGGCCAGATCGGGATGGAGAACCTTGAGGGCGACGGGTCGATCGTGCTTCAGGTCCTGGGCGAGGAAGACCGTCGCCATGCCGCCGCGCCCCAGCTCGCGCTCAATACGGTAGCGGTCGCCCAGGGATGCCTGGAGACGATCGAGGATATCGGGCAAGCTGGTTCCGGAAGGGGGTCGCCACGAAGGTTACACCCGCACGGAAACTCGGGCCAGAGCGGGGCGTGACCGCGCGCACGAAGCCGTTCATTTCTTAGGTTGGTCGGGCTCGAGACCGCAGGCGATTCAGTTGCTGCGGCCCGCCTGCCTGCCGCAGTACTTGTCGAGAAAGTCGAACACGTCTCCCTCCCACTCCTGCACCCGCAGATAGATGAAGTCGTGTCCGTTGCGGGAGTTCGGCGCTACCGGGGGGTAGATCTTGAGCCGCTGCGGTCTGTTGAGTCGCTTCATTTGGCCAGCCAGCTGCTGGCCCGGTGCGAGCGAGTAGTCGTTGGCCGCGTGAATGAAAAAGACCGGCGCAACGATCTGGTCGACGGCCGACCGGAGCCGCGCTTGCAGCTCGGGAGACCCGGCCCAGCTTCGCGCCGCGCCGGCAAAATCGACAACGGCTCGGACGGCCGTGTCCCGCGCTGCCAACGCGAGACTGATCGCGCCGCCAAACGAGTGACCGACGACTGCCACGCGGTGAGGATCCACTCCCCGCACGGTTCGGAGATAGGCCAGTCCGGCCAGAGCCTCGTTCAGCGCCTCGTGGTCCAGCAGCTCGAGCTGTATCCGATTCCGTCCCTTCTGCCCCTCGACCTCCCCCGCGCGCGTCATGAGATCGCCGTCGGCACTGTCCAGGTCTGCCGACAGGCCGACACCGCGTCTATAAAGGAAGAGGAGGACGTAGCCGTGCTGGGCGAAAACCGGCCCCACCGCCGCCGGCTCGTCCGGCGTGATCCGGTCGGGGCTGCCGTAGCTCCCGTGGTTGAACAGGACGGCAGGGAAGGGGCCGGGCCCGCGAGGACGCCAGAGCAGTGCGTGCAGGGTGAGGCCGCCGCTTTGCACAGTCGCTGTGTCTGGCGAGGCCGCCGCCTGGGCTTCAGCACAGCACGGCAGCGCTACGAACAGGGCGAGCGCGACTCGAAGCACCATTCCCAGCTCCCCCCATCACTTGTTAGACTGGCCGCCGTCAGCCAGCTCTCTCAATAGTAGTCCATCTCATGCAAGGGCGACGGTGGGTGGTCCGCTGGCCTGACCGTGACAGCATCTCCGTTCTAGCGGGTGGCGCGGGCCCTCCCGCATGTTCAAATTCTTTTCCGCTTGGAGCCACATCGCCAAGAGGGTTGGTGGACAGCGTGAAGCTGGTCACATGACGCAGAAAGTGGGTGATCAATGAGCGTTTCGGCCGCAGTCGAGGCCCGGGCCGCGGAAGCGCCCCCTGCCGAAATCCGGTTGACCGTCAACGGCCAGGCGCGGCGTCTCGAGGTCGACCTGCGTACCTCGCTGCTCGACGCCCTCCGCGAGCATCTCCACCTCACCGGCACCAAGAAGGGCTGCGACCATGGGCAATGCGGCGCCTGCACCGTGCTGGTCAACGGCCGGCGAATCAACGCCTGCCTGACCTTTGCAGTCATGCATGAAGACGACGACATCGTCACTATCGAAGGTCTGGGTTCACCCGGCGCGCTCCACCCCATGCAGGCTGCCTTCGTGGATCATGACGGCTTCCAGTGCGGCTACTGCACGCCGGGCCAGATCTGTTCCGCGGTCGGTATGCTGGCCGAGGTGAAAGCCGGGTTCCCCAGCCACGCCACCGAGGACGTGACCTCGTCCACAGTGACCCTGACCGACGCAGAGATCCGCGAACGGATGAGCGGTAACATCTGTCGCTGCGCCGCCTATCCCAACATCGTCGCCGCCATTCGCGAGGTCGCGGAAGGAGGCAGCAAGTGAAAGCCTTCACCTACGAACGCGCCACCGACGCCGGCGCAGCGATCACGGCTGTGGCCAGGCCGGGCGCCAAGTTTATCGCCGGCGGCACGAACCTCATCGATCTGATGCGACTGGAGATCGAGCAGCCAACCCATCTCGTCGACATCAGCCGGCTGCCGCTCAAGGGGATCGAAGAGCTGGGCGACGGCGGGATCAGAATCGGGGCCCAGGCGCTCAACTCCGACACCGCCGCTCACCCGCGGGTGCGCACCCGCTATCCCCTGGTCTCCCAGGCGCTGGTGGCCGGCGCTTCCGGCCAGTTGCGCAACAAGGCATCCATCGGCGGCAATCTGCTCCAACGCACCCGCTGCCCGTACTTCTACGACACCGACGCCGCCTGCAACAAGCGCAAGCCCGGCTCCGGCTGCGCCGCGATCGACGGCATCAATCGGATCCACGCGATTCTGGGCGCGAGCGACGCGTGCATCGCCGTCCATCCGTCCGACATGGCCGTCGCCCTCGCCGCTCTCGATGCACGGGTCGAGCTGCTGCGACCCGGCGGCTCGACTCGCCAGGTCGGTATTGGCGAGTTCTACCGCCTCCCCGGCGACACACCGCACGTAGAGACCGTCGTCCAGCCGGGCGAGATGATCACCGCGGTCGAGCTGCCCGCCCCGCCGGCGGGTCGCCAGCTCTACCGCAAGGTGCGCGACCGGGCCTCCTACGAATTCGCCCTGGTTTCCGTCGCAGTCGTCGTTGCGGTGGAGCAGGGAAGGATCAAGGTGGCACGGGTTGCATTCGGCGGGGTGTCACCCCAGCCGTGGCGCTCGGCCGGGGCTGAGACAGCGCTCGTAGGCCGCCCGGCGACGATCGCGACATATCAGGCTGCCGCGCAGGCGGCCATGAAGAACGCCGTGGGACGGGGACACAACGACTTCAAGATCGAGCTGGCCAAGCGCACGCTGGTGACCACGCTTGCCCGCGCCGCACAGGAGGGCTGACCATGGCCACCCTCACGGGACAACCCATCAACCGGGTGGATGGACCGCTCAAGGTGAGCGGCAGGGCCACCTACGCATACGAGCACTGGGACGTGGGTCAGCCGCTGTATGGCTTCATTGTGGGAGCCACGATCGGCAAGGGCAGGATCAAGCGGATCGACGCATCCCGTGCGGAGCGCGCTCCCGGCGTGCAACTGATCCTCACTCACCAGAACGCGCCGGAGCAGGGAACGCCCGACCTGTCGGTTCCGTCGCAGTACTCTCGTGCATTTCCGACACTGAGCGGGCCCGAGGTTCACCATTACGGCGAAGCGGTTGCCCTGGTGGTCGCCACTACGCTGGAGCAGGCTCGCGCGGCCGGGAGTCTAATCGACGTGGAATATTCGGTCGAGCCGGGACGGTTCGACTTTGCCGCGGAGCTGGACAAGGCGTTCGCACCGAAAGCCGTGAATGCGGGACTGCCCACTGACAGTGTGGTCGGCGATTTCGACGCGGCGTTCGCCAAGGCGGAGGTGAAGGTCGATCAGATCTACACGACGCCGTACGAGTTCTCCCATCCGATGGAGCTGAACGCCTGTCTCGCAGTCGCAAAAGGCGAGGACCTGTACCTCTATGTCAGCGCCCAGATGCTGGGCGAGGCCCGCGAGGCGGTCGCCAGCACGTTCAAGATTGATCCGAAGCGAATTCACCTCATCACTCCGTTTGTCGGCGGGGGGTTCGGCTCAAAGCTGGGCATTCACTCCGAAACCATTCTGGCGGCGATGGCGGCCCGCGCCCTCCAGCAGCCGGTCAAGGTCAGCATCACTCGACAGCAGATCTTCAGCCTGGTGAGCGCGCGCCCCATAACCACCCAGCGAGTGCGGTTTGGGGCCGGGCGGGATGGGAAGCTGGTGGCGATCGGTCACGATGTAACCATGCACATCAACCCGACCGCGGAGTATGCAGAGCAGAGCGCCACACCGGCGCGAGAGCTCTACGCCGCTCCCAATCGGCTGACCCGTCACCGGCTGGTGCCGCTGGACATGGTGCGGGGGGAGGACGTTCGAGCGCCGGGTGAAGCGCCGGGTCTCCTTGCGTTCGAGTCCGGCATCGACGAGCTGGCGCACGCCCTCGACATGGACCCGATCGAGTTGCGTATCCTGAACGAGCCCAAGACCCATCCCGAGCGGGGCATCCCGTTCAGTGATCGGCGCATGGTCGAGTGCATGCGCGAAGGCGCGCGGAGGTTCGGATGGGAGCGCCGGCCAAAGAAGCCGGGCACGCTGCGCGACGGCCGGTGGCTGGTGGGTTACGGGATGGCGGGCTCCATCCGGATGCAGTTCCAGGCCGCGACCAAGGTGAGTGTGAGGATGGGTCCCGACGGAGTGGTCGTGGTGCAATCGGACATGACCGATCTTGGCACCGGCACCTACACGATCGTGACTCAGGTTGTGGCGGACGCGCTGGATCTGCCGCTCGATCACGTGCGAGTCGAGCTGGGACGGTCGGAGTATCCGGCCGGCGCGGGCTCGGGAGGCTCCTGGGGCGCGACCAATACCTGCACGGCGGCTACCCGTGCCTGCAAGGCGCTCAAGGAGAAGCTCAAGGGCGGCAAGATCCCCCCTGAAGGGATCGAGGCGGTCGGAGAAATTCCGTGGATGATGAAGGAGCCCAATTACAAGAACTACTCGATCCATGTCTACGGCGCGCACTTCGCCGAGGTGGGTGTGGACGTCGATACCGCCGAGATCAGGTTGCGGCGCATGCTGGGCGTGTTCGCGCCCGGTCGCATCTTCAACGCCAAGACCGCCCGCAACCAGCTGATCGGAGGCATGATCTTCGGCGTGAGCATGGCGCTGCACGAAGAGGGACTAGTGGACACCCGGACCGGCGCCTTCGTCAACCGCGATCTGGCCGGATATCTGGTGCCGGTGAACGCCGACATTCCTGAGATCGACGCCGTCATCCTCCAGAGCTTCGACGACAAAGCCAACGAGCTGGGCGCCAAGGGCGTGGGTGAGGTGGGCAACTGCGGAGCGAACGCCGCAGTGGCGAACGCGGTGTTTAACGCGACAGGGGTGCGAGTGAGAGACTTTCCGATCACGATCGAGAAGGTGCTGCCGGGGCTGCCTCCGCAGGAGTAAGCATGACGAGGCGGATCGTCCGGGTCCGCCAGGCCAAGGGACCGTCCGAGCTGCGCTCCATGAACGAGACCTACCCGCTCGAGCAGGCCGCCGAAGGCTACGAGCGGTGATGAGCGGGAAGGCCCGTTTCAGGGTCGTGCTCGAGACCGAAAAGAAATAGCGCGGTCCTCAGGCGTGCGCCGGCTGGCCGTTGTAGGCCCGCTCCAGCTCGGCGATGTTGAACTTCTTCATCTCCATCATCGCTCCCATGGCGCGCTCGGATTTCTCGGAGGCCGGTCCGCTCAGCATGTCGATGAGCGCCTTGGGGACCACCTGCCAGGACAGCCCGAACTTGTCCTTGAGCCACCCGCACTGCTGCGCGTTGGGGTCGCCGCCCTCATTCAGCTTCTCCCAGTAATAATCGATCTCCTTCTGGTCCCGGCAGATGATCTGGAACGAGATGGCCTCGTTGAACTTGAAGACCGGACCGCCGTTGAGCGCGACGAAGGGCTGTCCTTCCAGCTCGAAGGCGACCGTCATCACCGATCCTGGAGGCCGGCCGTGGACATCCTGACCGGCTTCGGGGTAGCGCGTGATCTTCTCGATCTTCGAGTTCTTGAAGATCCCGGTGTAGAACCTGGCTGCGTCTTCGGCCTGGTTGTCGAACCACAGGCAGGGCGTGATTGGCTGGGCGATGGCCATGAATATCTCCGCGTTGCAGACTGATTGAGGGGTGATGTGTACTGGGCGGCATGCCGGCCGTCCACAGAGCAACATGGGGTGCGTCCGTCCCGTACGTAGGTGATATAGGTAACAGTTTCGAGCGCACAGGCAGCGACCGGCAGGGCCATCGCGGTCGGCGCACGCAATCGGTAAGGTCCCGCCACACGTGAATCTGGAGGTTGCCATGGTGAAGGCCATACCCGCAGGGTACCACACGGTTACACCCAATCTCGTTGTCCCAGACCCCGCAAAGGCCATCGATTTCTACAAGAAGGCGTTCGGGGCGGAGGAGAAACTGCGGATGCCGGGCCCGGATGGGAAAATCATGCATGCCGAGCTCAAGATCGGTGATTCGGTGGTGATGCTGGGCGGGGAGATGTCCGGGATGGGGCCGCGCAGTCCGCAAAAGGGCGGCAGCTCACCGGTCGCTTTCTACATCTACACCGACAAGGTCGATGCCGCCTGGAAGCGAGCGGTAGATGCGGGGGCGACGGTGCTCATGCCGCTCCAGGACATGTTCTGGGGTGATCGCACTGGCCAGGTGGAGGACCCGTTCGGCCACCGGTGGTCGCTGGCACAGCACGTCAAGGACATGACGCCGGAGGAGATCAAGAAGGGGCAGGAGGCCTTCTTCAAGAAGATGGCACAACCGGCCTGAAGTTTCGGGGAGACCAGTTGCGATCGGGTCGCGGAGGAGCTTTCCTCTGCGACCCGTTCGCGTTCTGGACCAGCGACTAGCCCGCCTCAGTGCTCAAGTCGCGGGGTCCTTGAGGACGGTCTGGCCCTTCACCAGCCATGCGACGCCAAACGCGACCACCGCGACTGTCTCCGGCCAGAAAATGGAGCCGCCTTTGTTCTTTAGCGCGAGGACGCCGATGGCGACGAAGGCGACCAGCATGGCCGCGCCGCAGATCTTGTACACTCTGTTTCGCTGAAGCTTCTGGCTGGTCGGCGAGACCGGCGTAAGGGCTGAGAATCTGAAGTAGACGAGGTAGAACGACAGGCTGAAGAACGCACCAACAAAGAAAACATGATACCCGAGTATCCCAATGTTCATGTAGCACGTTTCCAGAATGTGGGGATACCGCTGTATGATCTCGGGGGCGAAGTCCGGCTCCATCGGGAACAACCCAATACCAATTGCCGCGACGCCGGCGATGATGGCCACCACGTTGTCTCGCACGGCCTGCGTGCGATAGCACGTCAGCAGGATACCGACCAGCACCAACGTGGAGACGAAAACATCACGCTGGCCGGTGTAGTAGTAGGCGCTGATCGAATCGGTCGAGCGAATGCCCTCGCGAAGAAACGCCCCCACGCGCACGAAGAATGGCATCAGTAGTCCGATCCAGCCGATCATCTGTCTGAGCGTCAGGTAGGAAACGACCAACTCGCTGTCCTGCTTGCTCATGTCGAACCTCCCGACAAGGCCGCGGGTGAGCTTACCTATTCCGCCAGCCCCACAGCCCGGCCATAACCATGTTGGACAGACGGAAATTCAACTGACCGGCCACCAGCGCGAGCGGTCAAACAGGTAGCAGAATGAAACCTGCCCTGGAGGGAGCCGTAGAGACTTCGGTCCGTCTGACTCCCACGAGACGTCCCCGGAGATCAGTCTCATGCTACTCTCGCTCACGCTCTCGCTCTTGCTCCAGAGCGCCGCGCCTTCTGGCGACACGCTCACCGCCGCCCAATGGCGTGACGATCTGCACTTCATGGCGGCCGAGATGGCTCGGCTGCACCGCAAGCTTTACCACAAGGTGACCCGAGAGCAATTCGACAGCGCTGTCGCCGATCTCGACCATCGCATTCCGATGCTGTCGCGCGAGCAGATCCTGGTCGGCTTTGCGCGCATCGTGGCGTTGGTGGGCGACGGTCACACCCATCTGGGGTTGCCGTGGGATTCGGCTGCGGGATTCGGACGTTACCCCCTCGCGCTGTACCGGTTCACCGACGGCTTCTACGTCACGGGAGCCGACTCGACCCACGCCGACCTGGTGGGCGGTTCGCTCGTCAGTATCGGCGGGCAGTCTGTCGACTCTCTCTTCAACGCCATCACCCCGCTCATATCGCGCGACCCGGGGAACCGGATGTGGTATCAGCTCTATGCGGGTCCCTACATGGCGACGCCCGAGGTGCTCCAAGGTCTCGGGCTTGCTTCAAAGACGGGACAGGCGACCTTCGTCGTGCGGCGCGACGGTGAGGAGCGCGCGGTCGAGCTGGCGCGAGGCCCACGCCCGAGCGCGATGAACTACAATGGGTGGGTGACCGGCGGCGGCTGGGTGACGATGCACGACGGCGTGAAGGCCCCCGGTCCGCTTTGGGCCCGCCATCTCGATGACCCCTTTTGGGTGAAATATCTGTCCTCCGCGCGCGCGGTCTACGTGCAGTACAACGCGGTGCAGGACGGGGAGAAGGAGACCGTCGCTCATTTCTTCGGGCGGGTCTGCGCCGAGGCGAGCCGGCGTCGAGCGGACCGCATGATCATCGACCTGCGGCTGAACGGCGGGGGCGACAACACGCTCAACGCCGAGGTCGTCAAGACCATCATGCGCACTTCACCGATCAACCGTCGCGGGCATCTCTTTGTGATCATCGGCCGCAACACTTTCTCCGCGGCTCAGAATCTGGTGAACTCGCTGGATCGGTACACTGACGCAATCTTCGTCGGCGAGCCGACCGGCGCGAACCCCAACCTGTTCGGCGACGCCGTGCCGGTGCGACTGCGGCACAGCGGCGTGGTCGTCTACGTGTCGACCCTCTGGTGGCAGGATCTGGATCCTCGCGACAAGCGCCCATGGACCGCGCCCGAGATCGCCGCCGAGATGACGAGCGCAGACTTTCGCGCCGGGCGCGATCCGGCGCTCGAGGCTGTGCTCCGGTGGCGGAGCGAGCCGAACCTTGCCGATCAAATGCTCGCGGCCCTCCGGCAGGGCGATACTACCCGCGCGTTCGCGCGCTATCGCGCCTACCGGGACGATCCCCGCCATGTTTACGCCGACACCGACCGCCTGCTGCGCGACGCTGCCCTGCGGGCCGCGGAGGCGGGACGGCTGCCTGAAGCATTGGCCATCGTGGAGTTCAACGTGCGAGAGCATCCCCGATCCTCCGATGCACAGGCGTATCTGGCTGAAGGGTATGCCCGCGCAGGTCTGAAGGACCAGGCCATCGCCGGGTTCGAGCGAGCCGTCGCCCTGGATTCAACCAACAGCTTTGCGTTGATCAGGCTCTCGCAGTTGCGGGAGGGATCGTGAAAGTGAGAGCCAGCAGGTTGCGAATCATCATGGCTTCAGCTTGTAATCCTCGCCCAGCGGCCCGCGCCCGCCAGGTACTTGCGCGCGCGGTGCAGCGCCTTGCGATTCCCAGCCTCCGCCGGCAGCCCGCGCAGTAGTTCGATGTTGGTCTCCCGCTGGTCCTCGAAATGTCCGAAGTCCTCTTCCGGATCGGCGTCCTTTGCGCCGAACGGTCATGGTTTTCATACGGGTGCAGGGCGAGGGAGTTGGCTGAAAGTTGGACCGGGCTTACCCGCGAACGCCAAAGGTCAGCGACGTCGGCGCAGGGCACGCCCTCTCGGACCCCTGTTCACATCGGGGACTTCCTCGCCAAGGGCAGTAGCCAGATCGATTTGATGGTCCTGCTCCTGAATGAGGATCTGCCGAATCTGCTCTGCCATGGCATACTCCCCGAGCGCTTCACACTCCCTGATGCGATCGCGGTAATTCCGGATTGTCTCGTTTTCATTTTCGAGATCGTACCGGAGCATCTCTCTCGCTTTTTTTGACGTGCGCACCGGCTTGGGAGTAACCGCCGGCATTTTGCCGAGATAGTCGATCTGGCGCGAGATGATCAAGGCATGATCGAGCTCTTGCTTGGCGTGGACCTCGAGTTGGGTCGCGATGTCCATGTATTCAGCGCCGCTGAGCACCTGGGAATAGACCACGTAGGCGATGATGGCTTGATACTCACGGGAAAGATCTTCGTTCAACAGCTCCGCAAGCTGGTCGCGGGAAATATCGGTTTCGTTTGCCGCTGATTTGGGCTCACCCATTTGATCCCACCCTTTCACTGAAAGCGTTCCAAGGCTTGTGCTCTTACAGCGTCTTGATCAACCCGCCGTCGATGACGAAGTCCGAACCGGTGATGTTCGCCGCCCGATCGCTCGCCAGGAACAGCACCAGATCAGCAACCTCCTCCGGTCGGGTGAAGCGACCGGTGGCGAAGCCGCCCTGGCTCTGGACGACCTGTTCCCGAGCCTGGGCCGGAGTCGTCCGCGTAGCCTTGGCAACGGTAGCGGCGACCCCCTGCGGGCCGAGCCACAGCTCCGTCTCGACCGGCCCGGGGCTCACGGTATTCACGCGTATGCCCCGCGGCCCGACCTCTTTGGAGACCGCCTTCGAGAAGTTGGTGAGAGCGGCTTTTGACGCGGTATAGTCTATGATGGCTGGGTCCGGAAGGAAGGAGTTCACCGAGCTGACCGTGACGATGCTGCCCCTGCCACTCTTGAGCATCACCGGCAGCGCGGCGCGAGTGGCTCGAACCGCCGACATGAGATTCAGGTTCAGCGAGGCCAACCAGTCATCGTCGCTCACGCTCAGTAAACCTTCCAGTCGCAGTTTCACCGCGCCGACATTGTTGACCAGGATGTCGAGCCGACCATAGTCGGCAGCGCCATCCACCAGCTTCTGCGGTCCGTCTCTGGTCGAGAGATCCAGCTCCAGTGCACGGACGGCTCCGCCCTGTGCGAGCGCGCCGAGCTCGCCTCCCACGTTTCGGGCGCCGGCGACCACCCGCACCCCTTCACCCACCAGCGCCTTCGTCACCGCCAGTCCGATGCCTTTGCTGGCACCAGTCACAACGGCGACCTGACCACTCAGGCCGAGATCCATGTGTTCTCCCCAGTGGCAGCACCTTCTCGGGCGTACGATGGCTCGCGCTTGTACGGCCGCTTGATTCTCCGGGGCAAGGAGAATAGGACGATAGGCTTCGGGGGTCTTGAATTCCTGCGCTGTCAAACCTGTGTGTTGCCAGAGAAACCGCTCACCTTGACATATTCCTGTATCGGAATACAATTCGCCTATGCCTCGCGCCGCCACCACCGCCGACAGCTTCAACGCCGTGGCCGAACCCCGCCGCCGGGACATCCTCGACTTCCTGGCCCCCGCCGAACGCCCCGTCGGCGACATCGTCGAATCCCTGGGCCTGGCACAGCCGTCTGTCTCCAAGCACCTCCGGGTGCTCCTCGAGGTTGGCCTGGTGGAGGTGCGGCGCGAAGGCCGCCACGCGTTTTATCGTACGAACGCGGAGGCTATCAAGCCCGTCCACGAATGGACCAGCCGTTTCGAACGCTACTGGCGCGACCAGCTCAGCCGAGTCAAGGAACGCGCCGAGCAAGCCACCAAAGGAGAGCAACATGACCGCGATCGCCCCAGGCATCGATAACCTGTCGCTCAGCATCGCCGAAGAGGTGCACATCAACGCGCCCATCGCCACCACCTTCGCCGCGCTGCTCGAGGAGATCGGCCCCTCGAACAAGGGCCACAACGACACCCCCATGCCGATGAAGCTCGAGGCCTGGCCTGGCGGCCGCTGGTTCCGCGACCTGGGCGACAACAACGGACATCTCTGGGGCCACGTGCAGGCGATCAAGCGGCCCACGCTGCTCGAGATCAACGGCCCCCTGATGATGTCGTTCGGCGTGGCCTCGAATGTCCAGTACCGGCTCAAGGAAGAAAACGGCGGGACCACCATCACCTTCCACCACTCGGCGCTCGGCCTGTTTCCCGAGGGCTACCGCGAGGCGCTGGGACAGGGCTGGCCGCTTCTGGTCGAGCGGATCCGGCGTCGGGCCGAGAAGAAGTAGGGCAGGACCATGGCACTCATCGACGGCATGCTGCAGGAGCTCGAGGATGAGGCGCGGAGCACGCGCCGAATTCTCGAGCGGGTCCCCGACAACCGGCTGGACTGGCGGCCCCACAACAAGTCGAGAAGCCTGGGCCAGCTCGCCTGGCACATCGCGATCGTGCCCGGCGCGGTCGCTGAGTTCGTCGCGTCACCCTCGCCCGCCCAGGCGCCGGAGTTCGGCCCGGACCCCACTCCGGCAAAGAGCGCTGAGCTGATCCCCGCGCTCGACCAGAGCGTCGCAAAAGCAAAGACGGTGCTGGGCGGAATGGACGACACCACGCTGCTGGCCACGTGGCGCATGATGAGTGGTGATCGCGAGCTGCTGGCGGTACCACGGATGGCGATGCTGCGGTCGATCATGCTCAACCACTGGTATCACCATCGGGGTCAGCTTACGGTGTACCTTCGGGAGCTGGGGGTCCCCCTTCCTTCTATATATGGGCCGACCGCCGACGAGAACCCGTTCGGCTAGCGCAGCTGCCGCCTTCAGCGCCGGTCAGGAAATCTTGTACTCGCCCTGGATGTCCCAGGTCGACGTACCGTCGGCGCTGAAGGTGCCCTTGCAGGTGCCCTTCCCGGTAAGACCCTTCAGCTTGCCGGTGCCGCTCTTGAAGGTCCAGGTGCAGTCGGCGCTCACCGGTTTCTCGCCTTTCAGCGTGGTCGTGCCCTTGAACTTGACGACGTACTTGTCGCCGCTGGCCACGCTCCCAGCGCCGTACCCCCGATCGTGCGACAGATTGCCGTTGACATCCGAGGTGAACGTATCGGTCTCGTCCTTGAGCTTGTCGCCGCCAAGGTCCCCCTGCGACCAGGTGCATTTCTGGGAGACAAGGGTCAGGACGTGATTGGCTTCGTCGCCAACGGGAGCGGTGTAATTCGGGTCCGGCTTGGCACACGCCATCTTGGCGGCAAGCTTCGTTTGCGCCTGGGCTCGATCAGCGGGCAGGAGTCCAAACAACCCGCACGCGATACACAGCGCGATTCTCATGGCGCGCCTCCGTTCGAAAGGTGAGGGCTGAGGGTTACTCGGCAAGTGTATCGCCGCGGCCGGGTTTCGCCAGTAGGCAGCGCGACTTAGCGAAGATTCCATCGCTTCGGGTCTTTGAGAACAACATTGGCAGCGGTGCTCTGTAAGACCGATGCCGCTTTCTTGGGCAGGCGGCCGCGGTACGACAACCCTTCCGGCCTTTGCCGGAAAATCGTTGCATAGAAAACACACGCTGCCAGATAGCTTCCCTGCTCGGTGGGATGACTGCCGTCGCCCTGCCACAACTCCAGATCGGGATGTTCCTTGGTCGCCATCAGCCAGGCGTCGCCGACCGGAGCGACCGACACCCCCAGTTCCTGCGCGATCCGCAGATAACCCTCAGTGATCCGGGCCTGCGTGGCTTCATACCCGATCAGACCACTTTCGGGCCATCCCTCGCGGTGGGCCCAGGTCAGGAAGAGGATCGGCGTGGCACCGCCCTCCTCGATCTGGCGGACGAGCAAGCGGACGGCGGGGTACATCGCCTGGGTACGAGCCTGCTCGCTTGCTGGAACCTGGCTTTGCTCTTGCAAGACCACGACATCCCACTTGGATGATTTCAGCTTGTTCAGGGTCTCCGCCGAGCGGGCATGTGCGAATAAGGTCCAGCCGCCTGGAGCAGCCACTCCATTCTCTACCGCGTGCCCCCCACTCTTGGCCAGCTGGGCAAACACATTGGGCAAATCGTTGACGGAGGTGTAGCTGTTGCCGATGAACAGAATGCGTAAGGACGACCTTGCTCCGGCCCCACCGATACAGGCGGCTGTTGACTGGAATGCCAGCGTCAGAGAGGTGATGACGACGAACGCCGCAAAGCGCCTTGCCTGGGCCGTCATGCGGCCGGAGCTATCGGAATAATTGCGTAGGGCATCGCTGGGCCGGACCAATCGCGATCGCGTCGGCCACGGGATCCTGAACTCAGGATACAGCGCCGCCGCGTGTGGGGCGAGAGCGGTTAGTCGGCGGCGGCGGGCGTCAAGGAAGAAGGTTCGGAGGATCAGGTGCTGGGCGCGGGTAGCCCCCGCCGCCCCAGAAAGAGACGGGTCACGACGGTTCCGTAGATGAAGCCACCGACATGGGCCGCGTAGGCCACTCCTCCGCTCTGCTCCGGCAACCTCGCCACTGCGCCGAGGTTCAGGAGCTGGCTGAGAAACCATAGGCCGATCAAGAGCGCTGCCGGGATGTACGCGACACGCACAAACACGAAAATCATGAGAAGCGAGCGGATGCTGTCACGAGGATAGGTGACCAGGAATGCCCCCATAACGGCCGCAATCGCGCCACTCGCGCCGAGGTTTGGAACAGTGGAAGTAGGCCCGGCCGCCAACTGTGCTAGGGTGGCGGCCAATCCGCCAAGCAGGTAGAAGATCAGGTATCGCGACCGACCCATCAGGTCTTCGACCTCGGGTCCGAACGCCCAGAAGAAAACCATGTTGCCCAAGAGGTGCGACCAGCTGCCGTGCATGAACATTGACGTCAGAATCGTGATCCAGTTGTGGCCGGCAACGATGTCGGCGGGAATCACTGACCACCTGGTTACGAAGGGCTCGCCGCCCCACAGCTCGACGACAAACACCAACACATTGATGAGGACGAGCCCGGCAGTGACAACCGGGAAATGAGCCGGAAGGCGAGAAACATCCTGCAGCGGAACCACTCCCATATCACGCCCTCAGGTAGTCCAGGACAATGAGCTCCGCCATTCCGCCCCGCACAAGCACCGATGCCAACCCCCATGGTGCGCATCTCGATAGCACGCGCACGCAGGTTCCCCTCTTCTCTCTCGGAGACACACGTGCTGCCGTTCGCCCGCTATCGCGCGGTCGACGTTGGAGGCGAGTTCCCGGATGAGAGCGCTGTGAGCGGGCTTGCGATCGAGCGCGACCATCCTGATGCTCCTCCTGGCCTCGGACGAAGGAGATGAGAGGCTGTTGGGATCGGAGGTGGTCTATTCTACGCGCGGGGCGACCTACGGCTAGCCTCCGTATGTAACATTGTGTGACGGCGCCGGGAATACAAAGAAGGGCCGCTCCAACGGGCACCGGCTACAACCACAGTTGAGTTCCCCCCGGAGATCGCGGGCGGCTTGCGGCCTTTCGCGACCTTCGAGGTAGATTCATGAGGCTCAGTCGTTGCGGGCGCGCGGAGTGTTGATGATCGAATATCCGCAGCATTGGACTTGCGAGGTTATCGTCCTCCGCCTGGAGGGCTACCTTCTCCGCACGATTCCCCTCGGGGAGGCGTTGGCGGTAGCCGAGCACCTCGAGGCGTGCGATTGGTGTGCCCAGCTGGTGACCCTCAAGATGGACCAGGGCCTGAGGCCGGGTGGCCCGGAGTTCCCGGTTGGAGAGCCTGGTGGGTGAGCCTTCGATGAGCGTTGGAGGCTACACGGGCACCGGGCTTCGCCTTGTTGGATTCGCTGGAAGCTTGCGCCGCGACTCCTTCAACCGCGCCCTGCTTGTGGCGGCCCAGCAGGTTGCGCCAGCCGGCATGGCGATCGAACTGGTCCAGATCGGTCAGCTCCCCTTTTACAACGCGGACGTCGAGAAGGAAGGCGATCCGCCGAGCGTCGCGAAGTTCAAGGCGGACCTCCGGCAGGCCGATGGGCTCCTCATCGCGACGCCGGAGTACAACGCTGGCATTCCGGGGGTTCTCACCAACGCGATCGACTGGGCATCGCGACTGCCGGGCCGTGCGCCGCTGACCGGCAAGCCAGTTGCGCTCATGGGTGCATCCCCGGGCCAGATCGGCACGGCACGGGCACAGCTCCACCTCCGCCAGCTTCTTGCCCACGTCCACGCCCGGACCCTCCCGCCGCCTGAGCTCCTTGTGGCGAAGGCACACGAGAAGTTTGATTCGCACCACCGGCTCACCGACGAGCATACCCGCGGCGTACTGATCACTCTGCTCGAACGATTCGCTCGCTGGATTCACCGCGAACAGGCCGCTATTGCCGCAGATCGGTTGGGGTCCTGACTACGCATCTCGCCTCTCTATGACCCGAAGTCGGGACCAGGCCTACGGCTGCGCTGCGACAACGTTAACGACCGACCGCTACCCATCAGGGGTCGGCGTCCGCTAGCTCCTCTGGCCATGCCCGAGCTCACGCGGATCGTCGCCGGGATCCACGTATTCGAGCCCCAACGGACCAATGGCGGTTACCTGTGTGATGTACTCACCTGATTTTGCCCAGTGGAAGTGGGATGTATAGCCTGGCAGCACGATGACGCTGCCGGGGGGATACGCCTCCAGCTTGTCGGCGTCGAACTGATCGCCCCGGCCAATGTAGAAAACGCCCGAGATGACGGTGTAGACTCTGTCCTCAGGATGTCTGTGTGGGGGCAGCTTCACACCGGAGGGTACTTTGACCCTGATCACGTAGGGCCCAGGCTCCGAAGGCTGACCGACAACGACCGCGAGCCGAACTGAAGGCGGGAAGGCAGGGAATGGCTTCCAGTCGATGTCTTCCGGCAGCACCGATCTGAAAACGGCCTGGCCGGGCTGATGGGCTCGAACTTGACCGGCGTGTTCTTCGCTCATGAGTCCAGGAACAGCATCGTCTGCCGCACGAAGGAGTCATGGAACTGGAAGAGCGAGCCATGGCCCGCGTCTGGATAGGTCAACAGCATCGCGTTGGGCAGGTGCTCGGCCAACAGGTGCGAGTTTCTCACCGAAATTATCATGTCCCGGACCCCGTTCACTGCGGCTTCATGTCAACAGCTGTCGAACGGGCAAATCAACCGCGGCTCCTCCACCGCACGACGTCAGATCGTCTTGGGTCCCGGCACCCCCTCATTAGGTCTCACCACACTCAGCTGGCGGGAGTACAGCGCCCTTCCTCTATATCGGAGCACCAACCAGGCCAGGGTCCAATACACGACCACCTGGGCCCAGAGCGCCGCCCAGGGGCGCAGGGTCTGATCCAGGCGGGCGCCCATCTCGGCCAGCTGCAGGAACCCCTGAATCCCAAACGTGCTGGGCAGCACCACCGCCAGCAAGCGGACCCATCCGGCCTGCACCTCGGCTGGAAAGCTGAGGCCCGACATGAAGAGCGCCGGCAGCGACATCGCTGCGAGTGCCACGGTCGAGGATTCGGGCCGATCGAACAGCTCCGCGACCGCGAGGCCCAGCAGCGTCACCGCGGCGAAGTACGGCACCAGGAAGATGAAGACGTCGAGCCACGAGGCTCGCATGGGGAAGCCATAGAGACTGAACACCACGCCAAACATGAAGAGCGCGTGCCCGACATAGATGAGCGCGGTCGCGCCGAGCTTCCCGCCGAGGATGGCCCAGAGTGGCTCCCTGCCCGATTGGTCCTCCCGGCGCTCGGCCACCCGCAGGGCGCCAATGCCGATCAGCAAGGTCTGCTGCAGGATCAGGATGAAGACGGCCGGCACCACGAAGGTGCCGTAGCCGGCGAGCGGGTTGAAGAGCGGCCAGGAGACAAAGGTGACCGGGCGGGTGCGCTCGAGGGCGGCCTTCTCGGTGAATCCACTGGCCTCGAGCCGCCGCACCGCAATGCCGGTCGAGAGGGTGCCCACGACGCCGTTGATGGCCCGGAGTGCCGTGCTGTAGACCAGGAAGTAGCTGGCGTCGGCGTAGGCTTCTACATAGGCCGGCTCGCGGCGCAGCACATGGCGCTCGAAGTCCTGGGGGATGAGAAGGACCGCGCCTGCGACTCCGGCTCGCACCGAGTCCTGGGCGGCGTTGAGGTCGGTGATCCGGCTGGTCACGCGCGCGGCCTCGCTGGCATCGAGCCAACGCGTGAGCTGGCGGCTCAAGGCGGTGTGGTCCCGGTCGACCACGACAATGGGCAGGTCACGCAGCACTTGCCGCATATAGGGCGTCGGATAGAACAGCGCATACAGCACGCTGGCACCGAACAGAAGGACGAGCGTCTCCTGCTCGCGAAACATCCGCCGGAGGGTCTGGCGGAAGCAGCGAGCCAGGGCCTTCATTCCTGGCCCCAGAGCCGCGAATCCCGCAGCACCCGGCCCATTCGGGGCAACGCGACGAGGCCGGCGACCAGCGCTGTTGCCGCCAGCACCAGGATCGGGGCCGCCGAAATGCGGAGTGGTGCGCCCACCATGACCTGGTCGCGCAAGAGGAGCATGAAACGGGTGAGCGGCACACACCCGCTCCACACCTTGGCGAAGGTGGACATCGCGATCAGGGGGAAGGTCACCCCGCTGAAGGCGACCGCAGTCCCGAAGAACACGGAGCCCACCCCGAGGGCTTTCCGGAGGTTCGCGAGCCAGACCGTGAGCAGGACCCCGATGGTCCTGCTGGCCAGGGAGAACGCCACGGCACCCAGCGCGAGCAGTCCGAGGCTGCCACGCACGGGGATGTGAAACCAGGCCATGTAGCCGCCGACCAGCCCCAGCATCAGCACCAGATCGTAGATCAGGTAGGGAGCCAGCTTGCCGATCCAAGCCACCGTCGGTGAGCCGCCCGCCGCGGCCAGCCACTCCCCAGCGGTTGAATCCCTGAGCTCTCGCCCGACCACGTAGATCGTGGAGAGCCCGAGCACGATCTGTATCAGACCGACGACCAGGACCAGCCCCACGCCGCGGGCGTAGTTGATCGCAGGATTGAACAGCAGCCGTGAGTCCACCCGGACGGGCTCCGCCGCCGCTTCCGCCGCGGCCTGGGTGACCCCTCTGCTACGCTGCAGCTCGAAGGCTACCACGCCCGACCCGGCGTTGACCGCGCGCGCGACATCGGCGGAGATCAAGTTGCCCGCCGTCAGATATTGCTCGTTGTACAGCAGTGTCACCCGAGGCGAGCGGCCATGCAGCAGATCCCGCTCGAAGTGGCGAGGCACCACGAGCACCGCGTACACTTTGCGTTGGACCAGGAGGGCCTGCGCCTCC
>Ga0114129_10000509_pt1 | contig 47512 bp, 49 predicted proteins | sample RhiMetdeltSRZDD1_FD_80071 | JGI IMG/M metagenome (GOLD analysis project Ga0114129, IMG submission 80071) | Populus rhizosphere microbial communities from Tennessee, USA - Rhizosphere MetaG P. deltoides SRZDD1 (version 2) (version 2) | ecosystem: Host-associated > Plants > Roots > Rhizosphere >...
CCCGCGAGCGCCGGGATCGTGCCGTCGAGCGGGCTGCTCGCCGACGCGTACAGCTTTCGAACGATCCGGCCAGCACCCCACGCCAGGCGGCCAGCTTCGACGGCGAGCTTCATCGCCGAGGCCATCGCGACCGGATCGGCCGCCTGCGCAATCGCCGTATTCATGAGCACGCCGTCGGCGCCGAGCTCCATCGCGATTGCGGCATCGGAGGCCGTGCCGACGCCTGCGTCGACGATCACCGGCACCTTCGCCCGATCCTTGATCATGAGGATGTTGTTCGGATTCTGGATCCCGAGTCCCGAACCGATCGGCGCGCCCAGCGGCATCACGGCCGCGGCGCCTGCCTCTTCCAGCTTGCGGCAGACGATGGGATCGTCGTTCGTGTACGGCAGCACCACAAATCCCTCGCCGACGAGCACGCGCGTTGCCTCGAGGAGCTGCTCGTTGTCCGGATACAGGCTTCGCTCGTCGCCGATGACTTCGAGCTTGATCCAGTTGGAGAGGCCGGCCTCGCGCGCCAGCCGCGCGGTCCGGATCGCGTCATCCGCGGTGTAGCAGCCGGCGGTGTTCGGCAGAATGAAAATGCGGTCCCGGTCGATCCAGGAAAGCAGCGACGCGGCGCCTGTGGCCGACAGATCGACGCGCCGTACGGCGACCGTCACCATCTCGGTGCCCGACGCCTCGTGCGCCGCTTTCATGATTTCGTGCGACGGATACTTGCCGGTCCCGACGACCAGCCTCGACGTGAATTCCCGGTTGGCGATCAACATGACGTGGGTCTGTGTTCCACATTTTATTACCGGCAGCCGCCGCCGACGAAGGTCACGATTTCGACCTCCGCGCCGTCAGCGATGACGTGCCGGCCGTAGCGATCGCGTTTCACGATGACGCGATCGACCTCGACGGCGACGACCCGCGGATCGATGTTGAGCTGTTCGAGCAGCTGCCCGACGGTGAGGGGCGCGGGAAGATCGTGTGGATCGCCGTTGAGAGTAATGCGCATGAAAAGCCTGAAAGCCGGAGCGCTCGAAAGCCGGAAAGCCTCCTTTCAAGCTTTCGAGCTTTCTGGCTCTCTAGCTGATCTTCAGCATTTCAATCGTTTTCGCGGCCCCGTCATCCCAAGGTCGCACCAGCGCCCGCGCCTGATCGAACGCATCCGGCCGGAAATGGGCCGGCCAGTCACCGTCGGGAGCATGCAGCTCGGCGGCTCGTGACAGCGCGCGCTCGTAATCGAGAACGACTCGTTCGGATCCGTGCTCCGCTTCCCAGTACCGGCGTCCGGCGCGCCCGAGGTGATCGCGGAGCTCGGCGTCGCGCGCCAGGCGCCGCATCGCCACGCGCAGCGAGTGATCCTCGTCGAGGATGTCAATCGCCACCGTCACCGGCTCCTGGCCGGGGGCCGTACCCGTGAGTCCCGCCGGCGCGTGGGGTTGCCAGGTTCGTGGATCGAGCGACGGGACGAGCGCCATGTGGGCGAGATCCACGATGACTGTCGCGCGACCGGCCGCAAGCGCCCGCACCCACGGACCCGAGACCTCACGCGCCGTCGGCCAGCGCAGGTTCAACGAGACGTCCACCGCGCCAATCGCTCGATCGAACTCTTCATCGTCTAGTCCCTCGAGAAGCCGGGTCGCCGGCGCGATTCCGAGCTCGTGCCGCAGCGACTCGACATCCACCGACGGGTCGGTGGCGCCGGCAAGGAGCAGACACGTTTCCGGTGCGCGCGCATGGATCTCCGCGAACGCGCGTAAGACCTGGGCGACGCGCTTCTCCGCCGTCAGGGCGCCGAAGACGCCGAACACCACGCTGGATTCAGGCAGACCGATCCATTCGCGTGCGGCCCGGCGTTCGGCCTCGGTCGGCGGGAGACGGCACCCTTCACCAAGCGCGAACAGCTCGACCGGCCGATTCGGCCAGGACTCCTGCAGCTCGGCCAGCGATCCGCGCGAGTGGGTGGCCACGAGCCGTGAGGTGTCGACAACGCTGCGGATCATCGGCCAGTCGTAGTAATAGGGCCCGTCAAAACCGGCGATCGCAAGTTCCGCCAGGTCGACCGACACGTCCGGGTGGTTCCACGCAAACTCGGTCCGATATTCGTCGGCGCGTTGACGCGAAAGCAGCGCACGCCCCCGCGCGTGGTGGAGCCGCGTGTCGTGCAGGACCGTCAACCCGGGCCAGCGAAACAGATACGGCCACATGAACTCGTGCAGCGCCGAGTTGCCGAGCTGGTACACGACAGCGTCATATTGGCGTTGCAGGGCGCGCCACACGAAGTCGTGCGCGCTCTGCACACGGCAGCGGCCGGCCGCGGGCGGAGCGGCGGCCGATACCCGCGTGACCGCGACGCGCGACTCGTCGACGAACACGTCGATGCCGTGCCCCGCGGCGCAGAGGCGCGGGACGATCTCGGCGGATCGTCCGGCAATGCCGCTTTGCTGCGGCGGCCACGGTGAGAACCACGCGATGCGCATGGGGTCAGGTCTTGTATTGCAACATTTCGTGACGGAGTCAAATCTGAATTCAGCTGTGCCGACGACGTGAAATGTTGCGAGACAAGACCTGACCCGCATTGACTTGGATCGGAGCGTTGGCTAAATTGTGCTTGATCCACCGGAGCACAAGCTCCGCTCCGGGGCCGGGGGCCCGCCTGACATGGACGGTTTTCTGCCCATCCTCATCATGATCGGTCTGGGCGTCGGCTTTGCCGGCGGGTCCGTCCTGCTGTCGCAGTTTCTCGGTCCGCACAAGCCGACGCCGGAAAAACTGGCGCCGTACGAGTGCGGCATGCCGCCGGTCGGCGACGCGCGCGAGCGCCAGTCCGTCAAGTTCTATCTCGTGGCGATGATCTTCCTGCTCTTCGACATCGAGATCGCGTTTCTGTATCCCTGGGCGATTGCGTTCCGCGAGCTGGGCAAGACCGGTTTCTGGCAAATCGTGACGTTCTTCGCGCTGCTGCTGACCGGCTACGTCTACGTCTGGCGCAAAGGCGCATTCGACTGGAGCGGGGAGCGACATGGCCGACATTGAAATTCCGGTCCTCACGACAACCGTCGAAAAGATGGTGCAGTGGGCGCGCCGATCCGCCATCTGGCCGGTGACGTTCGGCCTCGCGTGCTGCGCCATCGAGATGATGGCGATGAGCTGCGGCCGCTACGACATCGCGCGGTTCGGCGCTGAAGTGTTTCGCGGCTCGCCGCGCCAGTCCGATCTGATGATCGTCGCCGGCCGCCTGTCGCGAAAAATGGCGCCGGTGCTGCGCCGCATCTACGACCAGATGCCCGAGCCCAAGTGGGTGATTTCGATGGGGGCCTGCGCCAGCTGCGGCGGCGTCTTCGACAACTACGCGATCGTGCAGGGCGTCGATCAGGTCGTCCCGATCGACGTCTTCGTCCCCGGCTGCCCGCCGCGTCCCGAGTCGCTCATCTACGGCATCGTCCAGCTGCAGCGCAAGATCGATCAGCAGCGGATGAGCGCGTAGATCAAGGCAAAGAAGGCACAAGGCAAACACTTGGATTCCTCTCCAGTCCTGGAAGTCCTTCGCAGTGCGGGCCTCGCGGACGGGGTCGAGCCGGCGCCGGCGACCGACATGCCGACGGTGTACGTCCAGCGCGATCGGCTGCTCGACCTCCTGCGGGTGCTTCGCGACGATCCGTCGCTCCAGTTCGTCTTCCTCGCCGACGTGACGGCTGTCGATCTCCTCCCGGCCGAGCCGCGGTTCGAGATGGTGTACCACCTGGCGAGCCTGGGGGAGTCGTATCGCGCCGCGGGTGCCGGCGCCGCTGCGCCACCGCGCCGGCTCCGGCTGAAGGTCCGGGTTCCCGGCGACGATGCCCGGATGCCGAGCGTGACGTCGATCTATCCAACCGCCAGCTGGCCCGAGCGCGAGGTGTTCGATCTGTTTGGGGTGATCTTCGACGGCCATCCGGATCTGCGCCGCATCCTCATGCCCGAAGACTGGGAGGGGTATCCGTTGCGCAAGGATGCGCCGGTGCAGATCCGGAAGGACACGACGTCGTGGTCGCCGATTCAGATGTCGCCGGAAGAATTTGCCGAGAACATTCGTCAGCAGCGTGAGCGTGCGGCCCATGCGGGTGACAAGCGTGGGTAAGGCCGAAGGCCCGAGGGGTTTTCTTTGGCCGATGGCCTTTGGCCTTTGGCCGACAGGCGATTGTCTCTAGCCGTCATGCCCGAAATTCGCACCGAAACGATGACCGTCAATATGGGGCCGCAGCACCCCAGCACGCATGGCGTGCTCCGTCTGGTGCTCGAGCTCGACGGCGAGAACATCGTCTCGGCCGATCCGACGATCGGGTTCCTGCACACGGGCATCGAAAAGACCTGCGAGCAGAAGAAATGGCAGCAGGTCATTCCGCTCGTCGAGCGCATGGACTACCTGGGCGCACAGTCGAACAGCCTGGCGTTCTGCCTGTCGGTCGAGCAGCTGCTCGGCATCGAATCGTCGATTCCGGAACGGGTGATCTGGATTCGCGTCCTCATCGCGGAGCTGCAGCGGCTGGCCAGTCACCTCGTCTGGCTCGGGACCCACGGCATGGAAGTGGGCGCCGTGACGGTCATGCTCTATTGCTTCCGCGAGCGCGAGCAGCTCCTCAACATCAACGAGATGCTCGCCGGGTTCCGGATGTTTCCGAGCTACCTGCGGATCGGCGGGCTGCGCGAGGACCTGCCGCGTGGCTTCCACGCGGCGGTCACCGAGTTCCTCGACAAGTTTCCGGGCAAGCTCGACGAGTACGAAAAGCTGCTGACGAAAAACCAGGTGTGGATCAAGCGCACGCAGGGCGTGGGCTATCTGTCGCGTGAAGACACGATGGCCATGGGCCTGGTCGGGCCGATGGCCCGCGCGGTCGGGATTCCGTACGACGTGCGGAAGGTGTTCCCGTACCTGAAGTACGAGACGTTCGATTTTCAGGTGCCGACGGCGACCGAGGGCGACGTCTACGCGCGGTATCAGGTGAAGATGGCCGAAATGCGGCAGAGCGTCGGCATCTGCCGCCAGGCGCTGTCACGGATCAGCCCGACCGGTGCGTACGACTGCGGCGACTTCCGGTTCGTGCCGCCGCCGAAGGATCGCGTGTACACGGAGATGGAGGCGCTCATCCAGCACTTCCTGCTGTACTCGCAGGGTTTCAACGTGCCGAAGGGCGAGTGCTACGTGCCGGTGGAAGGGCCGCGCGGCGAGCACGGCTTCTACGTGGTGTCGGACGGCACGAATCGTCCCGTCCGCGTCAAGGCGCGCGCGCCGTCGTTCATCGCCTGCCAGGCGCTGCCGAGGATGATCAGGGGCGGTCTGATCGCGGACGTCATCGCGGTGATTGGATCCACAGACGTTGTGATGGGCGACGTCGATAGATAATCTGCGTCGAACAGAACACACATGAGCTTTCACCCGTCGATGAATTACGGCCGCGGCCACCAGAAATCGGCCCGGGCCATGCCCGAAGAGGGGTCGGCCTTCGAGTACACGGCCGACAATCGCGCGAAGCTCGAAGCCATCTGCGCGCGCTATCCCGACGATCAGCGGAAATCGGCGATTCTTGCCGCGCTTTATCTCGTTCAACACCAGCAGGGCTACATTACGCGCAACGCGATCCGGCACGTGGGCGAGGCGATCGGCTGCACGGCTGAAGAGGTCGAGGAGGTCGTCTCGTTCTACACGATGTTCTACACACGCCCGGTGGGCCGCTACGTGCTGCAGGTCTGCCGCACGCTGTCCTGCGCGCTCATGGGCGCCGAGCGCGTGACGGAGGAGCTGGCGAAGACGCTCGGCATCGAGCCGGGCCAGACGGATCCGAAGGGCGAGTTCTCGCTGTTCGAAGTCGAATGTCTCGGCGCGTGCGACCGCGCGCCGGTCGTCGGCGTGAACGATCACTGGCACGAATGCCAGAAGCCCGAGGATGCCCGCGCGCTCGTCGAGGGGCTGCGCACGAAAGGTCCTGCGGTGCTGACCGGGTGCTACTTGAAGGTGGAGAAATGATGGCAACTCAGAACTCAGAACTGAGAACTCAGAAATCAGTTCTGAGTTCAGAGTTCTAAGTTCTAAGTTGCACGTTCACTATGGAACCTCTCCTCACTACACACATCGCTGAGCCCAACGCCGCGACGCTGGACTTCTACGTGAAGCACGGCGGCTACGAGCCGCTGAAGAAAGCGCTCGCGATGACACCCGACGCCGTGGTCGAGGCCGTCAAGGCCTCCGGCCTGCGCGGGCGCGGCGGCGCGGGATTCCCGACGGGGATGAAGTGGCAGTTCATCGACAAGAAGTCGCCCAAGCCCAAATATCTCTGCTGCAACGCCGACGAGAGCGAGCCCGGCACGTTCAAGGATCACGTGCTGATGGAGCGCAACCCGCACCTGCTGTTCGAGGGCTGCCTGATTGGCTGTCACGCCATCGGCGCCAAGGTCGCCTACATCTACATCCGCGGCGAGTTCTACCACGTGCAGGAGGTGCTCGAAGCGGAGCTCGAGAAGGCGCGCGCCGCCGGGTACATCGGCCGCAACATTCTCGGCACGGGATTCGACTGCGAGATCTACGTGCACCGCGGCGCCGGCGCGTATGAAGCCGGGGAGGAGACGGCGCTCATCGAGTCGCTCGAGGGCAAGCGGGCGCAGCCGCGGCTGAAGCCGCCGTTTCCGGCCACGCACGGGCTGTACGGCTGCCCGAGCGCCGTGAACAACGTCGAGACGCTCTGCAACGTGCCGTTCATCATCGAGCGCGGGGCTGACTGGTTCGCGAAGCTTGGTCCCGAGAAGAATGGCGGCCCCAAGCTCTTCTGCGTGAGCGGCCACGTCAAGCGGCCGGGCACGTATGAAGCGTCGATGGACGTGTCGCTGCGGGATCTCATCTACGATCCGAAGTTCGCCGGCGGCATGCTCGATGGCCGGCCGCTCAAAGCGGTCATTCCCGGCGGATCGTCGGTGCCACTGCTGCTCCCGGATCAGATCGACATTCCGGCCAGCTTCGACGGCATCGCCAAAGCGGGATCGCTCCTGGGATCGGCCGGCATCATCGTGATGGACAACACGACCTGCATGGTCTGGGCGGCGCAGAATCTCCTGCACTTCTATAAGCACGAGTCGTGCGGCAAGTGCACGCCGTGCCGCGAAGGCTGCGACTGGCTGTTCAGGATTCTGGAGAAGATCGAGCGCGGCGAAGGAGAGCAGCGCGACATCGATCTGCTGCTATCGGTCAGCAACAACATCCTCGGCAAGACGCTGTGTGCGTTCGGCGACGCAGCGGCGACGCCGGTCCTGTCGACCATCAAGCTCTTCCAAGCGGAGTACGAGGCGCACATCCGCGAAGGGCGGTGCACGGTGTCGGCGCCTTGGCGGGCCACGGCGCGGGTGGCGGTGGCCCACTAGTGCCCATGGCGCTCACCCCCGAGCTGATCGGCCAGCTCATCGTCATCGGGTTCACGTTCTTCATGCTGTTGAACTCGGCCGCGGTCCTCGTCTACATGGAGCGAAAGGTCGCGGGCTTCATCCAGCAGCGATATGGGCCCTACCTGGTGGGTCCGAAGGGTCTGCTGCAGCCGCTGGCCGACATCGTCAAGCTGATGTTCAAGGAGGAGCTCCGCCCGAAGGCGGCCGACAGCATCCTCTTCTATGCGGCGCCGATTCTCTCGGCGACGGCCGCCTTCGCCGCCTTCGCCGTCGTCCCGTTCGGCGCCGACACGACGTTCTTCGGGTTGCTCGATCGGCCGATCCGTCTCGCGGCGGCGGACGTCAACGTCGGCCTGCTCGTGATTTTCGCCATTACCTCGATGGGCGTGTACGGGATCGTGCTCGCCGGATGGAGCTCGAACAGCAAGTACTCGCTGCTCGGCGGCCTGCGGTCGTCGGCCCAGATGATCAGCTACGAGATCTCGTACGGCCTCTCGTTTGCCGCGGTCATTCTGCTCGCCGGCTCGCTGTCGCTGCGCGACATCGTCGATCAGCAGGCGGGGTACTGGTTCGGCATCATCCCGAAGTGGTACCTGTTCCTGCAGCCGTTCGGCTTTCTGTTCTTCCTCATTGCCGGCATCGCGGAGACGAACCGCGCGCCGTTCGATTTTCCCGAAGCGGAGCAGGAGCTGGTAGCCGGCTATCACACCGAATACAGCTCGATGAGCTTCGCGCTCTTTTTTCTCGCCGAGTACGTGAACATGGTCACCGTCTCGGCGGTCGCGACGGACCTCTTCCTCGGCGGCTGGCACGGGCCGTTCCCGCTGCCGGCGGGCTTCGAATGGATCTGGTTCCTCGTGAAAGTGTTCGCGCTCCTGTTCTTCTACATCTGGATGCGCTGGACGCTGCCGCGCTACCGCTACGACCAGCTGATGGAATTCGGCTGGAAATGGCTGCTGCCGGCGACGGTGATCAACTTGCTCGTGACTGCATTTGTCGTGATCTACTTCGGCATGTAGGCGGAAGAGGGTCCGGCGGGACGACGTCCCCCGGGACGAGCGAACGAGCGGGAGCGAGTGAGCCGCCGGAGCGGCGCGGGGATCGAGGGGTCCCCGCGAGCGACGGCGAGAGGGGGTCCGGCGGGACGACGTCCCCCGGAAGAGAGCAGACGATGGAGACGCTGTTTTTCTGGGTGTTCGCGGCGGTGGCGGTGACCGCCTCGGTGCTGGTCGTCGGCCAGCGCAACCCCATGTACAGCGTGCTGCTCCTCATCGTCTCGTTTGCGGCGTTGTCGGGACTCTACGTCGTGCTCGACGCGCCGTTCGTCGCGGCGATTCAGATCATCATCTACGCGGGCGCGATCATGGTGCTCTTTCTCTTCGTCGTCATGCTGCTGAACGTGCCGACCGAAGACGCGCCGGTCGGGTATCATGCCCGGCTGCTCGGCGGCGCCGGGCCGCGGCGATTCGGCGCCGTCCTGTCGTGCGTGCTCGTGATCGAGCTCGCCGTTGCGCTCGTGCAGCTGACGCCGGCACGGCTGCCCTCGGGCGAGGCGGCGCGGCAGCCGACGGTCTACGAAATCGGGTTGAAGCTGTTCCAGGAGTACTCGTTTGCGTTCGAGGCCACGTCGGTGCTGATTCTCATCGCCATGGTGGGCGCGATTATTCTCGCGCGCAGGGAGACGCACTGATGCTGCCGGAACCGACGCTGAACTCCTATCTGGCGCTCTCGGCCGTGCTGTTCTCCATCGGCACGGCCGGCGTGTTTCTCCGCCGCAATCTGATCACGATCCTGCTCTCGATCGAGATCATGCTCAACGCCGTCAACCTGACGTTCGTGGCGGTCGATCGCTACCTGCAGTCGGTGGACGGGCAGATCATCGTGTTCTTCGTCATCACGGTCGCGGCCGCCGAGGCGGCCGTCGGTCTGGCCATCGTCATCGCGCTCTTCCGGCACAAGGAATCGCTCAGTCCGGACGCGTTCACGACCCTCAAATGGTGACGGCGTGCTGCCGCTGATTCCTCTGTTTCCGTTCGCGGGATTCCTCGTCAACGCCGCGCTCGGCCGGCGTCTGTCCAAGAACGCGTCGGGCCTGATCGCGACCGGCGCGATGGGGCTGTCATTCGGCGTGTCCGTCGCGGCCGTCTGGCGGCTGCTCAACATGGAGCCGGTCGGCGGCGTGCGGGCATTTCAGGAGACCGTCTATACGTGGATCGCCTCCGGCGGGCTGGACGTGCCGTTCGCGCTGCGGCTCGATCCGCTGTCGGCGGTGATGATTCTGATCGTGAGCGGCATCGGCGCGCTCATCCACCTGTACTCGACCGCATACATGCACGAGGAGACCGACGGCGAGTTCGCGCGGTACTTCTCGTACCTGAACCTGTTTGCCGCGTTCATGCTCGTCCTCGTGCTGGGTGCGAACTTCCCGGTGATGTTCATCGGCTGGGAAGGGGTGGGACTCTGCTCGTACCTGCTGATCGGGTTCTGGTTCGCCAAGCCATCCGCTGCCGACGCGGGCAAGAAGGCGTTCGTCGTCAACCGGATCGGCGACTTCGGGTTCCTGCTGGGGATGCTGTGGCTCTTTGCGCAGTTCGGCACGCTCGACTTTCAGGCGATTGCGGCGGCCGTCTCCTCGACCGGAGTTGCGACGGCCACGCTCACCGGGATCACGATGCTCCTGTTCCTCGGCGCGACGGGTAAATCGGCGCAGATTCCGCTCTACGTCTGGCTGCCGGACGCGATGGAAGGTCCCACACCGGTTTCGGCGCTGATCCATGCGGCGACGATGGTGACGGCGGGCGTCTACATGATTGGGCGCAACGCGGTGCTCTTCAGCCACGCGCCGCTGACGCTCGAGGTCGTGGCGGTGGTCGGCTGCGTCACCGCGCTCATGGCGGGCACGATTGGTCTCGTCCAGAACGACATCAAACGTGTGCTCGCGTACTCGACCGTCTCGCAGCTCGGCTACATGTTCCTCGCGATGGGCGTCGGCGCGTTCGCGGGCGGGATTTTTCATCTCTACACCCACGCGTTCTTCAAGGCGCTGCTGTTCCTCGGATCGGGCGCGGTGATCCACGCGCTGGCAGGCGAACAGGACTTGAGGCACATGGGCGGCCTCAAGAACGAGCTGCCGATCACGTATCGGACGTTTCTGGTCGGCACGCTCGCGATCGCCGGCGTCCCGCTGCTCTCCGGGTTTTTCTCGAAGGACGAGATTCTCTGGAAGACGTTCTCCAGCGGCCACACGGTGCTGTGGCTCGTCGCGGTGGTGACGGCGTTTCTCACCGCGACGTACATGTTCCGGCTGCTGTATCTGGCATTCTTCGGCACACGGCGGACCCCTGCCGCCGCGGCGCACGACGCGCCGGCGGCACACGGCGCGTCTCATGGCGCGCACGGGCATCTTCACGACGCGCCGCCGGCGATGGCGATCGTCCTCGTCGTGCTGGCGGTCGGCTCGATCGCGGCCGGCTGGATTGGCATCCCGCACGCGCTCGGCGGCGGGAATCAGATCGAGGCGTTTCTCGAGCCGAGCTTTCATGCACCGGCCGGCGGTGTGGACGTGGCGGCGGAGGCCGCAGCGGCGCACGGAGGCGTTGGCCTCGAAATCGGCCTGATGCTCGTCTCGACCGTCGTCGCGCTCGCGGGCATCGGCGTCGCGACGATTTTCTTCCTGCGCCAGCCTGCGCGCGCCGATCGGCTGGCGGCGAGCGCGCGTGGTCTGTATCAGCTTCTGCTCAACAAGTACTACGTGGACGAGATCTACGACGCGGTGATCGTCCAGCCGATCAAGCGCACGTCGCAGCGGCTGCTGTGGCGGGGCATGGACGCCGGGCTGATCGACGGCACCGTCAACGCCGTCGGTCTCGTCGTGCGCGGCTGGAGCGCGGTGCTCCGACGGCTGCAGACGGGATCCGTGCGTGCGTACGCGATGTCGTTGTTCCTGGGCGTGATCGCGATTCTGGGGTACTACCTGTGGAGATGACGTCAGGCCAAAGGCCAAAGGCCAAAGGCCAAAGCTCGGAGGCAAGGGATCTTCGTCGGCCTTCGGCCATCGGCCTTCGGCCTGAAAGGGCGCTGTGCTGCTGACGCTGCTCGTGCTCGTGCCGCTCGCCGGCGGCGTCGCGGTGCTGTTTGCCGGCCGGGGCCGCGATCCGCTCGTGCGGCAGGTCGCGCTCCTCGTGTCGCTCGTGACGTTCGTCCTGAGCCTGGTGGTCTGGGCGCGATTCGATCCGACCTCAGCCGACTATCAGTTCGTCGAGCGATACACGTGGCTGCCGGACTTCGGCATTTCATATCACGTCGGCGTCGACGGCATCAGCCTGCTGCTCGTCATTCTCACGACGTTCCTCACGCCGATTTCGCTCCTCTGCGCGTGGGAGTCGATTGAGACGCGGGTGCGCGAGTTCGCGTTCTTCATGCTGGCGCTCGAAGCCGCGATGATCGGCGTCTTCATCTCGATCGATCTGTTCCTGTTCTATCTGTTCTGGGACGCGATGCTGATTCCGATGTACTTCCTGATCGGCGTCTGGGGGTACGACCGCCGGATCTACGCCGCGGTGAAGTTCATCCTGTACACGATGGCGGGTAGCGTCCTGATGCTCATCGCGATCATCTGGATCGCGTACTACCATCAAACGGCGACGGGCGTCCCGAGCTTCGATCTGATCGACCTCGTCGCGCTGAACGTGCCGGCGGCGCTCCAGACGTGGCTGTTCCTCGCGTTCACGGTGGCGTTTGCGATCAAGGTGCCGCTCTTCCCGTTCCACACGTGGCTGCCGGACGCGCACGTCGAGGCGCCGACCGCGGGGTCGGTGATCCTGGCGGGCGTCCTCCTCAAGATGGGCACGTACGGGCTGCTGCGATTTGCGTTCCCGCTGTTCCCGGACGCCGCGATGGCGTTTGCGCCGCTCCTGGCGATCCTCGCGATCGTCGGCATCGTGTACGGGGCGCTCGTCGCGATGGTGCAGCCGGACATGAAAAAGCTCGTCGCCTACTCGTCGGTCAGCCACCTCGGGTTCGTCGTTCTCGGCATCTGCGCGCTCAACATCAACGGGGTTCAGGGAGCCGTCTATCAGATGCTGGCGCACGGCGTGTCGACCGGCGGCCTCTTCCTGATCGTGGGCATGCTCTCGGATCGGCGCCATACGCGCTTGATCGCGGAGTACGGCGGTCTCAAGGCCGTCACCCCCCGACTGGTGGCGGCATTTCTCCTGATCACGCTGGCGTCCATCGCGTTGCCCGGCATGAACGGGTTCGTCGGCGAGTTTCTCATTCTGCTCGGGTCGTTCACGGGGCAGTTCGATCCCGATCGCGCGCGCTTCTACACGGCCATCGCCGCCTCGGGCGTGATTCTCTCGGCGGTCTACATGCTCTGGATGTTCCAGCGCGTGAATTACGGGCCGGTGACGAACGACAAGAACCGCGGCCTGCGCGATCTCAGCGTCCGCGAATGGTTCGTGATCGGGCCCATCTGCGCCACGGCCATCGTGATGGGCGTCGTGCCGCAATTCTTCCTGAAGCCGATGGAGCCGGCCGTTCGCAGGACGATCGAGCACGTGCGGCCGATGGCGGTGCCGCGGCGGCCGGTGAATACCGCCGCTGAAAAGCCCGTCAGCCTGGAAGCCAGGGAGCCGGGAAGCCGGGAAGCCGGGAGCCCGGAAAACGACACGCTTCCGAACGTCCAGGCTTCCAAGCTTCCAGGCTTACCAGCGTCAGATCCAGAGGTCCGCCGATGATCGGCTGGATCGATCTCCATACGATCACGCCGGTCCTCATCGTCACGATCACGGCGTGCGCCGTGCTGCTGGCCGAGGCGCTGCGGCGGAAGGGCGAGCAGATGCCGCTCGCCGGCCTCGCGATCATCGGCTTGTCGGGCGCCATTGCCACGTCGGCGCTGCAATGGGGACTCAATCGCGTCGGGTTCGGCGTGATCCTGCTCGACAACTTCGCGATCTTCCTGAACGTCACGATCTGCGGCATCGGGCTGCTGACCGTGCTGTTGTCCATCGGTCCGTCCGAACGCGATCACCTGCCGCAGGGCGAGTACTACTCGCTGATGCTCTTCTCGATCGTCGGCATGATGCTGATGGGGTCGACGCGGGATCTGCTGGTGATTTTCCTGGCGCTCGAGATCATGTCGCTCGGCGTCTACGTCATGACCGGCATCAAACGAACGAGCGAGGCGGGCGCGGAGGCGGCGTTCAAGTACTTCGTCCTTGGCGCATTCTCGAGCGCGTTCTTTCTCTACGGCATCGCGCTGGCCTACGCCGTGTCCGGAACCACCAAGCTCGACGAGCTGGGGATGCGCGTCGCCAGCTCGGCGCTCGACCCGAACATCCTGCTCATTCTCGCGACGATCATGCTGCTCGTCGGGTTCGCCTTCAAAGTGTCGGCCGTGCCCTTCCACATGTGGACGCCCGACGCATATCAGGGCGCGCCGACGCTCGTGACGGGGTTCATGTCGACGGGCGTCAAGGCCGCCGCGTTCGCGGCGTTCGTCCGCGTGTTCCTGTCCACGCTCGAGCCGCTGCGGTCGCTGCCGCCGGGGAGCGATCCGGGCATCGGCTGGGCGCCCGTGCTGTCGGTGATCGCCGGCCTCACGATGATCCTGGGCACGGTCGTCGGCGTCGCGCAGACGAGCGTGAAGCGGATGCTCGCGTACTCGAGCATCGCGCACGCCGGCTATCTGCTGGTCGGGCTCGTCGCCGGCAATGCGACGGGCAAAGCCGCCATCCTCTTTTATCTCGTCGCCTACGGCATCACGAACCTCGGCGCGTTCGGCGTGCTGGCTGCGCTCACGACCAACGACCGCCCGCACGATGACGTCCGGGAATTCGCGGGGCTCGGGCACGAGCGTCCGGGCCTGGCCGCGCTCCTGACCGTGTTCCTGCTCTCGCTCGGGGGATTCCCGCCGACGGTCGGGTTCATCGCGAAGTGGTACATCTTCAGCGCCGCGGTCCAGGAGGGGATGATTGCCCTCGCGGTGCTCGGCGTGCTGACGAGCGTCATTGCCGTCTTCTTCTACCTAAGGATCGTCGTCCTCATGTACATGAGCGACGAGACGGCGCCGGGCCACCGGCCGCGCGTGCCGTCGATTGCGCTGGCCGGCATGGTCCTCGCGCTCGCGGGAGTGTTCTATCTCGGCGTCCTGCCCGGCGGCCTGCTCGCGCTCGCAGCCGACTCAGTGAAATCAATCTTCTAGCGATGGTGCTCTTCAATCGATCGATAGATCGATCATCCGATAGATCGATGCAGCGTTCTTCGCTCAGTTCAGTTTGTAGACGACGATCCGTCCAGCGGTAAACACGAGCTGCCCGTCGGTCTTGAGGAGTTGCCACACCTCGTCGCGCACGGGCGCGCCGGGCACGATCGCCAGCTTCGCGCCCGCCTTCCAGATCGATCGCACGCGCGCTTCGCTGGAGTCCTCCTCGGTGAGCAGCCAGCCTTTTCGATCCATGCAGAAGAGAAGCGCCGGGTCGTTGTTGCCGATGAAGACGACGCGATCCTGAGGCGCAGCGAAGGAATCGGCGGCATCGCAGAAGAGGACCGAGTCCGCGCCGTACTCGTACCAGGAATGAAAGCTCGTCGACCGGACGAAGGTTGCAAACGCGGCCAGGACGAGCAGCGCGGCCAGCCAGGTCTCACGATGCCGGAACAAAGGATGGCCAGGCGCGATCCGCGCGAGCGCGACGAGGGCGGGCGCCGCGACCGCGGGCGCGATCGGCATGAACGCCAGCTGGTAGTAGTCGTGCTGAAAGTTGCCGCCGACGATGACCGTCAGGTAGGCGAGGAAGGCGCCGCATCCGAGCAGCTCGCACCAGCGACGCGGCCGAACCGCCATCCAGAAGCCCACGCCGGCCGCCACGAATCCGACCGGTCCAAGAATGTCTTTCACGAGTCGGACCAGCACCTTCATCGGGTACTTGCCGGTGAACATCAGCTCGGCATCGAACAGCTTGTCGGAGAGACCGAACGACAATCCGCTGAGTTGCCCGAGCGCGTGCACGTGCCGGTACCAGGCCAGCGCGACGCCGATGCTGAGCGCCGCGCCCAGCCATAACTCCCAGCGTCTCCAGGCGCGCCATCCGTCTTTTTCGAAGAACAGTCCGGCGACGGGCGCCCAGATGATCAGGTAGGGGAGTTTGATCGCAGCGATCAGGCTCGACGCCACCAGCAGCATCAACAGCCAGCCCCATCGGCGGCCGGACGACATCAGCCACGACTGGGCGGCGACGAGGCAAAGAAGAGACAAACAGATCAGGAGCGCTTCGTTCATGAACGAGCGCTCGATGTAGAGGACGAGCGGGAAGCCGAGCGCGTAAAGGTACACGGCGACGAGTCCGGTCGCGCCGTCGTAGCGCCGGCGAATGAACGTCCAGATGAGCGCCGCCGATCCCAGGAACAAGAAGCAGTTTGCAAGCCGGCCGATCTCGGGATGGAACCGGCCGGTGATCTTCGCGAGCGCGGCGACGGCAAACGCGAGCGGCTCCAGTCCGCTTTCGACGTACCCGACCGCACGATCGCCGCGCCAGTCGACCTGCGGGTAGAGAATGTTGAACTGCTCGCGCGCGAAATTGCGCGCAATCGCCGCGGTGTCCGCCTGCCGCCAGGAATGATGATCGAGCAGCGGGCTCTTGAACGTCGCCGCGCGCGCGCAAAAACCAAAGAGGAGCAGGAACGCGAGAATCAGGCGCTGCCGGGCCGGCGTCACGATTGGGCCGCGCGCCGGACTGACGTCGCGAGCTCCGGCCCGTCGCCGTCGGCCACCGTGCGCAAATCCAGGACGACCCGGCCGTCCCGAATCCGCGCAATCACCGGCGGATCTCCGGCGCGCAGCCGGGCCTCCAGTGAGGCTGCCGAGACGCCTTCGACAGCGAGCGCGACGAGCTTCGTCGGCAGCGCCGATCCCGGCGCGCTGCCGCCGCCGGTCGTCGAGGCGCCATCGACGACTTCAGCGGTCAACGAGCGGATGTCGTTCAGCTGTTCGATCAGCCGCTTCGCGCGCGTCTCGATCTCGCTGACGCTCATCGTCAGCATGCGAACGACGGGAATCCGGAGCCGTGACGGCGCGTCGGCCCAGAGGCCGAGCGTCGATTCGACTGCGGCGTACGTCAGCTTGTCGGCCCGCACCGCCCGCATGAGCGGATGGCGCCGGACCTGATCGATCAGATCGCGCCGGCCGGTGACGATTCCTGCCTGCGGTCCGCCAAGGAGCTTGTCGCCGCTGAACGCGACGAGGTCGGCGCCCGCGCGCAGGCTGGACGTGACCGAAGGTTCGTCCCGCAGCGATCCATCCGGATCCTCCGCGCCCAGCCAGCCGCTGCCGAGGTCCTCGAACACGGGCAGCTTGAACCGGTGCGCGAGCGCCGTGAGCTCGGCCAGGCCCGGACGCTCCGTGAATCCCTCGATCCGGAAGTTGGAAGGATGGACGCGCAGCAGCAGCGCGGTCCGCTCGCCGATCGCCGCGGCGTAATCGGTCACGCGCGTGCGGTTCGTGGTTCCGACTTCCCGCATCACCGCCCCGGACTCTGCCAAGACCTCCGGGATGCGAAATCCGCCGCCGATCTCAACCAGCTCGCCGCGCGAGACGATTACCTCGCGCCCGTCGGCGAGCGCCGCGAGCACGACCAGCGTGGCGGCGGCGTTGTTGTTCACGACCAGGGCGGCCTCGGCCCCGGTCAGCTCGCGCAGCAGACGTTCGGCGTGCACGTGCCGGTGGCCGCGATCGCCCGCCTCGAGGTCGTACTCGAGATTGGAATAGCCGCCGGCGATGCGTCCGGCGCGCTCGATCGCCTCCGCCGCGAGCGGGGCCCGGCCGAGATTGGTGTGAATGATCACGCCGGTCGCGTTGATGACGCGGCGCAGCGACGGCGCAACGCGCGCGCGGAGGATGTCGAGCGCCCGGCGCTCGAGCCAGGCGGCGGCTTCCTCGTCGGAGCCCGGTCCGTGCCCGCCCAGCTGGCGGATTTCATCGCGAAGGGCGTCGGCAGCCTGGCGCGCCGCGCCGGTCACGCTCTCGTGCCCGTGTGTGGCGATCGCGCGGGCGAGCGCCGGCCGTCCGAGGAGTGTATCGATCGACGGAATCGAGCGGAGTGAGGTCATCACGCGGTTGCGACGCCGGGGCGAGCAGGATACCATCGCCTTCGGCGATGAAAGACCGCGTTCTTCCAGACGAGCCCGTGTATCGCCCGCTCGAGCGATTCTGGCCGTACGCCGAGTTGTCCGAACAGCCGAGCGACGAAGAGCTGGCGCAGCTCCATCCGGAGCTTCGCACCGCATTGTTCGGCGCGCCGCCGCTGCCGTTCTCGATCTCGATCGTGTTTCCGGAATTCGCAGGCGACGCTTACGCGCGCGCCGTCGAGCTCGCGCGGGGAGCGGACGAGTACGTGGAATTCCGCGACGAGGGCCGGCTCCGGCATCGCGCGCGATTCTTTCCAGGCGATCGGCCGGTCCGTCTGCGTGATTTGTACGACCTCGTCGCGGCCGTGCCGGACTCGGACGTGCTCATCGACGATCGCCCGCTGCCGTACGCGCGCGAGCTCTGGCTGCCGCTGGTGTGGTTTCTGATTCGGTGAGCGTGGGGCGGAGCGAGCGCGCCGCCGCGATGCGTAGTGAGGGACCGGAACCGGGCGCTCCGGTCCCCCGACGTGGTTTAGTTGGGCTTGGTGACGTTCCCCGCTTGCGGCCCCTTGGGACCGTCGACGATTTCGAACTCGACTGCTTGTCCTTCCTCGAGCGTCCGGAAACCGGATCCCTGGATGGCGGAGAAATGAACGAACACGTCGTTCCCGCCCTCCCGCTCGATGAAGCCATAGCCCTTGGCGTTGTTAAACCACTTGACCTTGCCGGTGATACGCATACTTACGTTCCTTGCGAAAACATGGTGGGACCCACCACGTTGCCCCCCGATCGGCTCCTTCCGCGAATGCGATGGGGTAAAAAAAAAGACCGCAACGTGCGGTCTCAACTTCGACGCCGACCCGCTCAACGTCAACCCGCGATTCTACGGGCGAGTATCCCGGCTGTCAACTAAATGAGATCAGGCGCAATAAGCCCGGAACTCCCCTCCGGGCGACCGCCTTCCCGCAGAAAGGGTAGCTCATCGTGCGCGCGTTACTCAGCGTTTCTGACAAGACCGGTCTCGTCCCCTTCGCCCGGGCGCTGGCCGACCGGGGGTGGGAGCTGGTGTCGACGGGCGGAACGGCGCGGGCGCTGGCCTCGGCCGGGCTCGCGGTGACGGCGATCGCGGATGTGACCGGATTCCCCGAAATGATGGACGGGCGCGTCAAGACTCTCCACCCCAACGTGCACGGCGGCATCCTGGCGCGGCGCCATCGTCCCGACGATCTCGCGGCGATCGCGCGTCACGGGATCGTCCCGATCGATCTCGTCTGCGTCAACTTGTACCCGTTCGCGCAGGCGGCGGCGCGTCCGGGCGTCGCCTTCGACGAGCTCGTGGAGGAGATCGACATCGGCGGCCCCAGCCTCGTCCGCGCGGCCGCCAAGAACTTCGCCGATGTGCTCGTGATCGTCGATCCGAAGGATTACGACGGCGTGATCGCGGCGCTCGGCGCGCCGGACGGGCCACGCCTGTCGTTCCGGTTCGATCTGGCGCGCCGCGCGTTCGCGCACACCGCCGCCTACGACGCCATGATCGCCGGCACGCTGGCCGGCGTCCGCGTCGACGACGCGCGCCGCACGTTTTCGCTCGACTCGGTGTCGAGCTCGCTCCCGCAGACGTGGCAGCCGACGCTCGTCAAGATTCGGGATCTGCGGTACGGCGAGAATCCGCACCAGCCGGGCGCGTGGTACGGCGACGGAACCGGGCGCGGCTTCGGGGGCGCGACCGTGCATCAGGGGAAGGAGCTGTCGTTCACCAATCTGCTCGATCTGGATGCCGCGGCGCGACTGGTGCTGGAATTCACCGAGCCGGCCGCGGTCGTCATCAAGCACACGAATCCCTGCGGCGTCGCGACCGGCGCGACCCTGGCCGAGGCGTACGTGCGCGCGCGCGAGGCGGACGCCTTGTCCGCATTCGGCGGCATTGTCGGGCTGAACCGGCCCATCGACGTCGACACGGCGCGCGCTCTGACCGCCACCTTTATAGAAGCGGTGATCGCTCCAGGCCTTGCCGGTACCGGCGAAGTGCTCGCAGTCCTCGGCGCGAAAGCGAATCTCCGGGTCGTAACCGCAACCTTCGACGCGAGCGGCGATCGCGATGCGCGTTCGATCCTTGGCGCATGGCTCGTGCAGGCCCGGGATACCGTGAGCGAAGCCGCCGCCGGTTGGCCGCCGCCGGGACCTGTTGCGACGGGTGCCGTCGGCCCGCGCGTCGTGACCCGCCGCCCGCCGACCGCGGACGAGTGGGAAGCGCTGCGGTTCGCCTGGCGCGTCGCCGCGCACGTGAAGTCGAATTCGGTCGTGTTCACCGGCCGCGATGTCACGCTGGCCGTCGGCGCCGGACAGATGAGCCGGGTCGACTCGGTGAATGCCGCCGTCATGAAAGGCGGCGAGCTTCTGCGCGGATCGGTCGTGGCCTCCGACGCCTTCTTTCCGTTCCGCGACGGTCTGGATGCGATCGCCAAAGCCGGCGCCACCGCGGTTGTTCAACCGGGTGGCTCAGTTCGCGACGCCGACGTCATCGCCGCCGCCGACGAGCATGGACTCGCAATGGTGTTTACGGGAAAGCGACACTTCAGACACTAATGCTCGTCAAGGGCAAAGGGCAGAGGGCCGCTGCCCCTTTGCCCTCTGCCCTTACTTCTGTCTCGTTCCCCTCAACAACTCGTCGGTCGTCACCGTCGCCGGACCGAACCGGCCCACGACGAGTCCCGCGGCCTGGTTCGCGATGCGCGCGGCCTCGACGAGCGACGCGCCCGCCGCAAGGCCCATCGCCAGCGCGGCGATCACCGTGTCACCCGCGCCGGTGACGTCGGCAACTTCACGCGTGACGGCGTCCAGATGCTCCTCCGAGGCCGGTGTCGTGGTTCCGTCGAGCATCCACATGCCGTGCTCGCCCCAGGTGATCAACACGCTTGCGCCGGTGCGTTCGTGCAGCAGCTGCGCGGCGCGACGGACGTCCTCGGGTGAACGGATCACGGTCTGCGTCATCAGCTCGGCTTCGTGGTGGTTCGGCGTGATGAGTGACGCGCCCCTGTAGCGTTCGGGTTGCGGCAGTTTGGGATCGACGAGGAGCGGCGCGCCCTCGGCACGCGCCGCTTCGACGGCAACCGCGATGACGGCAGAGTTGATGACCCCTTTGCGGTAATCGGAGAGCACGAGCGCCCGGGCGCCACGTGCCGCGACCTTGACGGCGTCGGCCAGATTGTCGGCCGCGTCGCCTGACGCCTCCGCGTCCAGCTCGTAATCGACACGTGCGACCTGCTGATTTCGCGATGTCACGATGCGCACCTTCCGCGTCGTCGACCGCGATCCGTCGGCCACGAGCCCTGCATCATCGACCTTCGCGGCGCGGAGCTGCTCCCGGAGACGCCGGCCCGCCTCATCGGCGCCGATCAGCCCAACGAGCGCGGCACGTCCGCCGAGCGCGGCGACGTTGTGCGCGACGTTCGCGGCGCCGCCGAGCCGAAACTCGTCGCGATCGAAACGGACGACCGGTACCGGCGCCTCGGGCGAAATCCGATCGACGCGGCCGACGATGAAGTGATCGAGCATCACGTCGCCGATGACAGCGATGGGAAGCCCGGAAAAGCAGGACAGCAGATCGATGCCGGCCATCGGTTAGCCCACCGAGGCCCGGACGTCCGCTGGCGCGGGTGTGGGCACGTCGAAACCGGCCAGGACGGCGGGCGCGCGCGCCGCCGCGAACGGCAGGGTGATGAGTCCGAGGAACAACATCAGGAACTCGGAGTCGCCGAAGTTGTACTCGAACAAGCCCGCGGCCAGCATCCCGATGACCGCGGCGAGTCCGGCTGCCGCTACCGGTTTGGCCGGGCCGGTCCGCAGCTGGCGCGCGAGATCGCGGAGCGCGATGACGACAAACCACAGCCAGACGAGTAGCGCGGGCAGACCGCGCTCGGCCGCAATCTGCACCGGCACGTTGTGCAGGTGCGGGTTCGTCGCATTCACGGCTTCTGGAGGTCGATACTGGGCGTACTCGCGCTGGATCATTTCCGGTCCCACTCCAAAGAACGGGTGGTCCTCAATCATGCCGGCGCCGACCTTGAGCATGGCGCGCCGATCGCGGTTGGTGGGATCGTTCAGATCGAACATCGATGTCGCGCGCTGACGAATGCTCGCCGGCGCGAGGACGAAGAACATGACCGCCACGATGGGCGCGATGATCACGAGCCGCCAGTTCCGGAGCGCCAGCAGGCAGACGACCGCGACGAACACGCCGACCCACGCGTTCCGCGCGAATGTCGCGGCCAGCGCGACGAGCAGCGCGGGGACGGCGATCGCGGGCCAGATCCATTCGCCGCGGTGGAAAAGAAGACGGGAGACCGCGGCGCCCGTCACGAGCATCAGGACGCCGGAGTACGTCATGTAATGACTCAAGGCGCCGACGGGACGGTGGTTGAGATTGTCGTAGCCGAACATTGCGAACTGGACGATGCCGACCACGGCGCCGGCCGCGCCGAGCGCGATGATGACGTGAATCACTTTCATCGCGCGGTCGCCGCGCGCAAAGCGGGCGACGACCGGCACCAATAAATAAAGCAGGAGCTGCCGGGAGTCCCAGAAGCTCGCGCGCGGATTTGACGAGAATGCCGCGCTGACGAGCGTGAGGCCGGCGTAGACGAGGAGCGGTACGAAGAACGGCGGAACCTCAGGCGGTTTCCGCTCGCGGAGCACGACGATCAGCCAGAGGATCCCCGCCAGGCCAAAGGTAATCTGCGCCAGCGCGATCGAGAACTGCACGACACCCAGGCAGATCGCGACCAGGATGAATCCCGCGGTCGTCAGCCCGGTCTCTCGCTCAACGCGCATCGGCGCTCTCCGGGGTCGTTATCGGCGCGAGCACGCGATCGGCTGCGGCACGCACGTGGGTAGGCGTGATCCCCGACAGGCAACGGAAATCGCCAGGGATGCAGGCGCGTTGATCGCAGGGGCGGCAGGGCAGCGGACCGCCATCGATGGCGACCGTCTGAAGGTGTCGAGGCCGCCACGGCGCCCACTGGTCCGGCACCGTGGGTCCGTAGAGCGCGACAATCGGCACGTCGGACGTCGCCGCGATGTGCATCGGACCGCTGTCCCCACCCAGAAACAACGCCGCGCGGTCCATCAACGCCCGGAGCTCGGCGAGCGACCAGCCCTCGCCCGGGACGATCCGTACGCCGTCCGTGGCTGCCAACTCCCGCGCGGCGGCCAGCACCCGACCGGCCGCGTCACGATCAGACGGACCGCCGAACACGACCACCCACCGGCGCGGTTGACCGCGAACCAGCCCGGCCGCGACCTCGGCGAAGGACGACTCGGGCCAGCGCCGGAAAGGATTCCGTGCGCTCACGTGCAGCACGACGATGCGATCGTCGGGGGCGATGCCGATGCCGGCCAGACGTCGATCGACCATCGCCAGGGCGGCCGGATCGGCCGGCATTTCGACGCGATCGTCTTCCCGCGTCGGCGGCGTCGCGAGCGCGGGATCGATCGCGGCGACGAGATCCCACTGGTTCAGCATGGAGTGGCGCGGAGCGGCGCTGCGTGGACGTCGCACGACCCGGGTGTACATCCACATGCGGCCGCGGATATCGTAGCCCACGCGCACCGGCGCGCGGCTGGCCCACGTGAACCAGGCGCTGCGCGGGCCGCCGTGAAAGTCGACGGCAATGTCGATGTGCCGCGCGCGCAACACGCCCGCCATCCGGAGATCATCGCGAACGCGATTCCAGCCGCGCCGATGCTCGACGACCAGGACTTCCGTCAGGTGTGGATTGACGGCCACGACGGGCGCGGCCAGGGATTCGACCAGATAGATCAGCTCGGCGTCGGGGAAGCGGCGGCGAATCGCGCGAATCGCCGGCGTGGTGAGAATGACGTCACCGATCAAGCGGGGACGAACGAGCAGAATCCGCAAACGGAAACGTCCTACGGTCGAGTCCCTGCGTCCGGCTTCGCGTCGCCCTCGATCGTCGCTTCGTCGATCAGCATGACCGGAATGTCGTCCTTGATGGGATAGACGCGCCGGCACGTCTCACACTTCAACCCTGCGCCGTTGTTGACGAGGTGCACGGGCGTCTTGCATTCGGGACAGACCAGGATCTCGAGGAGCGCGGGATCGACTGCCATAGGATTGGACTATAGCGCGTTTCAAAAGAGTCAGGCCGAACCCAGTATGAAAGAATCGGCCCGATGCGCCGCATGCTGATCGTGAGCCTGGCCATGGCCGGCAGCGCCTGCGCCGCGCGCATGTTCGTACCTCCCACGGGTCCCGGCGTCGCGGCGCCCGACGCGGCGACGGCGTGGACGGCTGCGACCGACCACTGTCGAAGCGTCACGACGTTTGCGCCGACGCTGCGACTGTCCGGCAGAGTGGCCGGTTCCCGCATTCCCGGGCTCACCGTGCTTGGCGCCGTCACTGCAAGCGGCGGAATCCGCCTGCAGGCGACCGCTGCCAGCCGCACGATCTTCGAGTTGGCCGGCACGAACGACCGTGCGACATTTTTCTGGCGCGAGGACAACCGCGTTGCGATCGCGCGCGCCGAAGAGCTCGTCGACGCGCTCGTCGGTCTGAAGCTGGGAGCCGATGCGTTGCTTCCGATCCTCACCGGTTGCGTGACACGCGGCGCCGCCGTCACGAGCGGCGTGCGCTACGGCGACCTGCTGGCCGTGTCCACCGACAACGGCCGTGTCTTCCTCCGCCAGGAGCCGGCCGGCTGGCGCGCGCGCTATGGAGACGTCGGCGGCTTGAAGGTCGACTATCGGTGGCAGGCGAGCCCCTGGCCGCGCGAGCTGGTGCTCGGCGCGCAAACGGGGACGCCCTCCGAAGTACGATTGACCATCAGGATCGACGACGGCGCGATCGTCAATGCGACCCTCGGTCCGGAGACGTTCGCGCTGAACGTGCCTTCAACCGCCACACCGATGACGCTCGACGAGCTGCGGGCGCTGCTGAAGGATCGCTGAACCATCCACCAACGCACATGGCTCGCGCGCTCGTCCTCCGGCCGCCCGCAAAAATCAACCTGACGCTGCGCGTCGGACCGCGGCGGCCGGATGGATTTCACGACATCCGGTCGTTGATGCAGTCGATTGCGCTCTCGGACACCCTGGCGCTGACACCGCGCGCCGGCCCGCTGGCGCTGCACGTGCGTGGCCACGGCGTGCCGGCGGATCGGGAGAATCTCGTCTGGCGCGCTGCCGAGCTGCTTTGGCGCGCGCAAGGGCGAACGGGGGATCCGCGGGACGCCTACATCAATCTGGAGAAATCAATTCCGTCGGCGGCAGGCCTCGGAGGTGGCAGCGCCGATGCCGCAGCCGCGCTCATCGGCCTGAATGTCCTGTGGGGTGCGCGACGGACGTCAGCTGACTTGATCACGCTCTCGGCCGAGCTCGGATCCGACGTGCCGTTCTTCCTGCAGGGCGGTACCGCGCTGTGTGCGGGCCGCGGAGACGAGGTCTATCCGGTCGACGATATCGCGCGGCTCGGTCTCATCCTCATCAAGCCGTCGATTGGCGTGGCGACGGCCGACGCGTACCGCTGGCTCGACGAGGACCGCGCGGCCGGGTCGGACGACCCGAGGCAGCCGCCGGGCCGATTGGACGTGGGCTGGCCTGTCGGTCCCATTGCCTTCGTCAACGATCTCGAGGCGCCCGTCGCGCGGCGGCACCCCGTCATCGCCGAGATGATCGACGCGTGCCGGCAGGCCGGAGCGATGGCGGCCGGCATGACCGGCAGCGGCTCGGCGGTCTTTGCCGCCTTTTCGGAGGCCGCCGCCAAGCGCGCGGTGCGGCGCCTCCGGCGCCCGGACTGGCTCGTCATTCTGACGCGCACGCTGGCCCGCCGGGAGGCGGCCCGTCACATCGGGCTGTGATAAACTTTCGGGTTCGCGACGGGGCGCGGACGCTCCGCTGTGAGGTCGATGGCTGCTCCAAGTCCAGCGTCAAGTCGGTGTTGGGGCGTGGCCAAGCGGTAAGGCGCGGGACTTTGGATCCCGTATTCGAAGGTTCGAATCCTTCCGCCCCAACCACACCCGGAACCGCTTGATTTCCGGCATATAACGAACGAGAAGATGTCGCACGGTCAGCTGAAACTGTTTTCAGGGAGCGCGCATCCTGCGCTCGCGCGAGAGATCGCCGAGCACCTCGGCATTCCGCCGGGGTCCGCGCGGCTGCACCGGTTTCCCGACAGTGAAGTCTCGTTCCAGATCGACGAGAACATCCGCGGCACCGACGTCTTCATCGTGCAGCCGACGTGTTCGCCGGTCGACGAGCATCTCATCGAGCTCTGCGTGATGATCGATGCGTTCCGCCGGTCGTCGGCCTCGCGCATCACCGCCGTGATTCCGTACTACGGCTACGCGCGGCAGGATCGCAAGGACAAGCCGCGCGTGCCGATCTCGGCCAAGCTCGTGGCGAATCTGCTGAGCGCCGCCGGCACGAACCGCGTGCTCACGATGGACTTGCACAAGGCGCAGATCCAGGGGTTCTTCGACATCCCGGTGGATCACCTGTTTGCGGCGCCGGTCATCATCGATCATCTGGCGCGGCAGAACTTCGGATCGCTGACGATTGTCTCGCCCGATGCCGGCGGTGCCGAACGCGCGCGCGCGTACGCCAAGCGTCTGGACGCGGAACTGGCGATCATCGACAAGCGGCGGAGCGAGGACGGCACGACGGAGGTCATGAACGTCATCGGCGACGTTCAAGGGCGTACCTGCGTGATCTCGGACGACATCATCGACACCGCGGGAACGATTCAGGGCGCCGCGAACGCGCTCCGCGAGAACGGCGCGACCCGCGTGCTCGCCTGTGCCGTCCATGGTGTGCTGTCCGGTCCGGCGATTAAGCGCATCGAGATGTCGCCGCTGGACCGGATGATTGTCACGAACACGATTCCGTTGAATGGATCGAAGGCGGCGTGCGAGAAGGTCGTGGTGCTGTCCGTGGCGCGCTTGCTCGGGCAGGCGATTCGCAGTATTCACGAGGAGACGTCGGTCTCGAAGTTGTTTGTCTGAGGGTCTGACCCCGGTCTGACCCCTTTACGAGGTTTTGACAGATGGAAGCCGTACTTGAAGCTGTGTCCCGCGAGTCATTCGGTCGCAACGAAGCCGGACGTCTACGGCGTGAGGGTCGCATTCCCGCCGTGCTGTACGGCGGCAGCGAGGGCGGCGCGAAAACGCTTGCCGTCGATCCCAAGGCGCTGATGCGCATCCTGCACTCGGACTCAGGCGTCAACACGCTGATCTCGCTCAAGCTCGAGGGGCTCGGCGACACGCGGGTGCTGGTTCGCGAATATCAGATCGATCCCGTCACGCACAAGCTGCTGCACGCGGACTTCTACCGCGTCGCGATGGACAAGCTGCTGCGCGTCACCGTGCCGATTCACCTCACCGGCGAGGCCAAGGGCATCAAAGCCCAGGGCGCCATCGTCGATTTCGTGAATCGTGAGATCGACGTCGAGTGTCTGCCCGGAGACATCCCGGAGCACCTCACCGTGGATGTCACGGAACTGATGCTGCACGACGGCGTTCGCGTGCGCGACCTGGCTGCCGATCCGAAATGGAAGGCGGTGAGCGAGCCCGATCTGCTGATCGTCCACCTCGTCGCCCTGAAGGTCGAAGAGGAGCCGGCACCGGCCGAGGGCGCGGCAGCTGCGGTGGCGGCGACGCCGGCGGCACCGGCCGAGCCGGAAGTCATCAAGAAGGGCAAGGTCGAGAAGCCGGAAGAAGAGAAGGAGTAGGCCGGGGCTTCAGCCCCGGCACCCGCCGTGAAACTCGTCGTCGGTCTTGGAAACCCCGGCGAGCGGTATCGCGCGACTCGTCACAATGTCGGCTTCGAAGTGGTCGACGAGCTTGCGCGCCGGCACGGACTGCACGACGCAGCCGACCAGGCGAAGAGCCCGGCCGAGGCGCACGTGCTGCGCTGGCGGCGGGCCGACACCGGTGTGTTGCTTGCGAAGCCGCTCACGTACATGAACCTGAGCGGCGGCGCGGTCCAGACGCTGTGCCACTTCTTCAAGATCGAGACGCCGGATCTCCTGATCGTCTGCGACGACGTGAATCTGCCGCTGGGGAAGCTGCGGTTGCGGGCGACCGGATCTGAAGGCGGGCACAATGGGTTACGATCGATTGCCGAGGCGCTCGGCTCGATCGAGTATCCGCGGCTCCGCGTCGGCGTGGGCCGTGGAGATGCACGGCGGGATTTGGCCGACCACGTGACGGCCGAGTTCGAGCCCGACGAACGGCCCGGGATTGTCGTCGCGATTGCCCGGGCGGCCGATGCCGTCGAGACTTGGATCTTGGACGGCCTGGCGAAGACGATGAACTCGTTCAATCAAGAACCTCGGGAGTCTTTTTGACGATTCAAAAACGATCAAGCGTCTCGTTCGTTTTTTGAGTCGCCAAAAAGACTCCCGAGGTCTTTGCTCCTTGCCGCTCTCGATAAAGGGGGCGGCCTGATGTCCAGAAGGAGGCACATGAGCACGCGTCAGTACGAACTCGTCTACCTGACCCCACCCGACACGTCGGAAGAAGCGCTCGCGGAGCTGCACCAGCAGGTGGCTGCTGTCGTCGAGCGGTTCGGCGGCACGGTGGAGAAGACCGAAAACTGGGGCCGGCGGCGGCTGGCCTACGAAATCGCCCACCAGCGCGAAGCGGTGTACGTGCTCGAGGTCCTGAACGGCCCCGGCGCGATGACCGCAGAGCTCGATCGGCGGCTGCGCGTCATCGATCTGGTGATGCGTCACCTCATCGTGCGCGTCGACGAAGAGCTGGCGCGCGCCGAGCGCGCGAAGACGCGGCGGAAAGAGTGGACCGCCCGGCGGCGCACGCGGCGCGGATTGCCGCCGGAGCCGACCGAGAGCGAGCGTCGCCGTCCCGATGAGGACGATGACGACATCGAGGGCATGGGGGACCTGGGGTACCGTCCCGGAGGTGAGCGATGAGCGACTTTGACAAGGACTCGAAGGGCGGCCGGGGCGGCGGCAAGGGCGCGGGCGACAAGGCCGGCGGACGCCGGACGTTCTTCCGTCGCCGGCGCGTCTGCAAGTTCTGCGCGGAGAAGATCGACTACATCGGCTACAAGGACGTGAAGCTGCTGGCGCCGTTCATTCCCGAGCGCGGGAAGATTCAGCCGCGGCGAATCTCGGGCGTGTGCGCGACGCACCAGCGCGCGCTGCAGACGGCCATCAAGCGCGCGCGGCAGATCGCCCTGGTGCCGTACGTCACGGAGTGAGCGGCGAGGGAGCGAACGATGTCGATTGAAGTGATTCTGAAGGAGCACGTCGAGCACCTCGGCCGCCGCGGCGAGATTGTCAAGGTCGCCGACGGCTACGCGCGGAACTTTCTCTTTCCGCGCAAGCTCGCGCTGGCGGTGACCGACGAGAACAAGCGGCAGATCGAGCGCGAGCGCGCGAAGGCGGAAACGCGCGAGGCCGAGGAGGTCCAGATCGCCCAGGCCCTGGCCACTCGTCTCGAGGCCGTCGAGCTCGCGATTGCGCGGCGCGTCGGCGAGAACGAAACCCTGTACGGCTCGGTGACCGCTTCCGATATCGCCGAAGCGCTTGCCGCGCGCGAGCTCGGCGTGGACCGGCGGAAGATCCAGTTGTCCGAGCCGCTGAAGACGCTGGGCGAACACGTCGTGCCCGTGAAGCTCCACCGCGAGGTCACGGCTGACGTGAAAGTGAAAGTCGTCGCGGCTGGATAGACTGTAGGCCTCTGGCCTTCGGCCTTTGGCCTTGACGAAGTTCTCATGGACCGCACGCTGCCTCACAATCTCGAAGCCGAGAAGTGTGTGCTCGGCGCCATTCTGATCAACAACCACGCCTTCAACCAGGCGGCCGAAGTCCTCGACGCGCAGGACTTCTTCCGCGACGCGCACCGGCGGATTTTCGAGAAGATGGTCGGTCTCACCGACCGCAGCGAACCGGTCGATCTCGTCACGCTGAAAGACGAGCTGGCTCGCTCCAGCGAGCTCGACGAGGTCGGCGGACCGGCGTACATCGCCGCGCTCACCGACGGCGTGCCGCGATCGGCCAACGTCGAGTACTACGCGAAAATCGTCAAGGAGAAATCGACGCTCCGCCGGCTGATTCAGTCGGCTACGGAGGTGCTCGGCCGCGCCTACGAGGCCGAGGAGGATGCCGACGAGCTGCTCGACGAGGCCGAGCGATCCATCTTCCAAATCGCGGAGCACCGGCTGCGCGCCGGGTTCGTCCGGCTGGGGGAGCTGGTCGATTCGGGCTATCAGCTCATCGAGCAGCTGCAGCAGCACAAAGGGCTCGTCACCGGCGTGCCGAGCGGGTTCATCGATCTCGACGAGATGACGTCCGGGTTCCAGAAATCGGACCTCATCATCGTGGCCGCGCGGCCGTCGATGGGGAAGACCAGCTTCGTGCTGAACGTCGCGCTCCACTGCGGCATCTCCGCCGGCAAGACGGTCGGCATCTTCAGCCTCGAGATGGCGAAGGAGCAGCTCTTCCTGCGGATGCTCACGTCCGAGGCGCGCGTCGACGCGCACCGGTTCCGCGGCGGATTTCTCGGCGAGCCCGATTACGCGCGGATCATCGAGGCGTTCGGCCGACTGCACGACGCGCGCGTGTTCATCGACGATTCGCCGTCGGTCGGCATTCTCGAGATGCGCGCGAAGTCGCGCCGGCTGAAGCTCGAGCACGGCCTCGACCTGATCGTGGTGGACTACCTGCAGCTGATGCAGGGACGCGGCAAGTTCGAGAATCGCCAGCAGGAGCTCGCCGCGATCTCGCGGGCGCTCAAGATCCTCGCGAAGGAGCTCGACGTCCCGATCATCGCGCTGAGCCAGCTCAGCCGCGCGCCGGAAGCGCGCGGCGATCACCGGCCTCAGCTGTCCGATCTGCGCGAGTCCGGCGCGCTCGAACAGGACGCCGACGTCGTGCTCTTCATCTTTCGCGAGGAGATGTACGCGACCGAAAGCGAGCGTCGTCCGGAAATCGAGGGTGTCGCGGAGCTGATCGTCGGCAAGCAGCGCAACGGTCCCACCGGCACGGTGCGCCTCGCGTTCCTCAAGCAGTACACGCGGTTCGAGAATCTTGCGAGCGGCACGCCGTACGAGCAGGAGGCGTCGGATTTGTGATTCGGCCCACGGTGGCCACGGTCGACCTCGCGGCGATCCAGGCCAACCTACGGGCGATTCAGGGGCTGCTGGTACGCGAGAGCGCTCGCGCCCCGCGCGAGTCCTCCCCACGCATCATCGCCGTTCTCAAGGCCAACGCGTACGGTCATGGCGCGTCGGCGGTGGGGCGCGCGCTCGAAGAGGCAGGCGCCGCAATGCTCGCGTGCGCCGACATCGAAGAGGGCGTGGCGCTGCGCCAGTCCGGCGTCACCCTGCCGATCCTCGTGTTCGGCGCGCTCAGCGTCAGCGATCTCGACGGAATCTTCGAGCACCGGCTCACCCCGACGGTCTCGACGCCGGCGGCCGCGCGCGCCCTCGAGCGGGCCGCTGCCGCACGCAACGTCCAGCTCCACTGCCACTTGAAAATCGATACCGGCATGAACCGGCTGGGGTTTCGTCACGACAATCTTCCGCGCACGATGCCGGAAGTGCTCGGCAGCGCGCATCTCCGGATTGAGGCGGTGTACACGCACTTCGCCACCGCCGACCTGCCGGAGTCCGCATTTCTCGACGAGCAGCGGTCGCGCTTCGACCGCGCGACCGCAGCACTCGGCGCGATGGGACTGCGATCGTTCACGCGGCACGCCGCCAACTCGGCCGCGCTGCTCCGCGACACGCGGACCTGGTACGACGCCGTCCGCCCCGGCCTGCTGCTTTACGGCATCGTGCCGCCACCGCTCGCTGCGGGCGATCTGCGGCTGAGACCTGCCCTGTCACTCACCAGCCGTATCGTGGCGGTGAAGGGGCTGCGGCGTGGCGAAGGCACGGGATACGGCCTCCGCTGGACCACCGACGAGCCGCGATCAATCGCGATCGTGCCGGCCGGCTACGCCGACGGGCTCGACACGCGGCTCTCCGGCCGGGCGGCCGTGCTCGTCCGTGGCCGGCGCGTGCCGATCGTCGGCTCGGTCTGCATGGACATGATCATGATCGACGTCACCGGTCTCGACGTGTCTCCCGGCGACGAGGTCGTGCTGATCGGGCGCCAGGAGGACGAGGAAATTACCGCGCGGGAAATGGCTGCGGCGATCGGATCGATTCCGTGGGAAGTGACATGCAGGTTGGGGAGCCGGATACAGAGGGAATACAAGTAACGTACAACTCAGAACTTAGAACTTAGAACTTAGAACTTAGAACTCAGAACTTAGAACTCAGAATTGAAGGCACGGAGGCGAGCTAATCGTCAGCACTGGCCTCTGACGGGTATCTGGGTGCTCATTCTGTTTGCCGACGGGTAGATTGTTCCCCTCGGCTACCCGACTTTGAGACGCCGAACGGATGCGGTCAGAATCGCGACGAACTCGTTTGCCTCTCGCAAGCAAGGCGCGGCAGTCTCCGGGCTCACGAAGTCGGTAGCCACGAGGAGCCTGAGCCAATAGCTCGTTTCACGCGCTTCTTTGAGCGCGATGGAGAACTTTGAAACAAGATCGCGGCGACTTTGCGCCACCTTTGCCTCTTCGAGATTCGCGCCAATTGATGTGCCGGCGCGCAGGACCTGACGGGCCAACGTCGTTGGCACGGTCTTCTCTAGCACCCGATAAAGGCGGACGATGTCGCACGCAAAACTGAACGACCTTTGACGAAAGTCTGTGGAGTCCGGCGCCATGACCATGCGTCATAGCAAGGACGGTGCCCGCAGTTCTAAGTTCTGAGTTCCAAGTTCTAAGTTTCTTATGAAGCCATCGAAGTCCATCTTCTCCTGCACCTCGTGCGGCGCGCAGTCGCAGAAGTGGCTCGGCCGGTGTCCCGAGTGCGGCGAATGGAACTCATTCGTCGAAGAGGCCGTGTCGCCCGCGGTCGAGCGCCGCGGCGCGGCACCGGCGCTGGGCGGCGGCGCCTCGCGCCTGTATCAGGACGTCGATACGGCCGTGTCGGAACGCATGACGACGGGCATCAGCGAGTTCGACCGCGTGCTTGGCGGCGGCGTCGTGCCGGGATCGCTCGTCCTGCTCGGCGGCGAGCCGGGCATCGGCAAGTCGACGCTGCTGCTGCAAGCGGCGGCGAACGTGGCTACGAGCGTGGGACCGGTCCTCTATTGCTCCGGCGAAGAGTCCGAACACCAGATCAAACTGCGTGGTGAGAGGCTCGGCATCGGTCGCGCGCCGCTCTATCTGCTGGCGGAAACGTGCATCGAGCGGCTCGTCGAAGAAATCGAGCGTGTGAAGCCCGCGTTGCTGATCGTCGACTCCATTCAGACCGTCTTCTCGCTCAAGATCCAGTCGGCGCCGGGCAGCGTCAGTCAGGTGCGGCAGGCGGCGACCGATCTGTTGTTCACCGCCAAGGGGCGCAACCTGCCGACGATGCTGGTAGGACACGTCACGAAAGACGGGAGCCTCGCGGGACCCAAAGTTCTCGAGCACGTCGTCGACACCGTGCTGTACTTCGAAGGCGAGCAGCATCATTCGCATCGCGTCGTGCGGGCCGTGAAGAATCGATTCGGTGCAGTCAGCGAGCTGGGCGTATTCGAGATGACCGGCGCCGGTCTTCGTCCGGTCGCCAACCCATCACAGCTCTTTCTCGCCGAACGCCCGACCAACGCGCCCGGCTCGTCGGTGCTCTGCACGATCGAAGGCTCGCGGCCGATTCTGGTCGAGGTGCAGGCGCTCGTGAGCGCATCCACGTTCGGATACGCCAAGCGGACAGCGAGCGGACTCGATCAGAACCGGCTCTCGCTACTGCTGGCGGTGCTCGACAAGCGCGTCGGGCTCAACCTCGCCAGCGAGGACGTGTTCGTGAATGTCGCCGGCGGCATGGAGGTGACCGAGCCGGCCGCCGATCTCGCCGTCGTCGCGGCCGTGGCGTCGAGCCTGCGCAACAAGCCCGTGGCGTCCGATGTCGTCGTCTTCGGCGAAGTGGGGCTCGCGGGAGAAGTGCGATCGACGTCGCAGGCCGCCTTGCGCGTGCGCGAGGCCGTGCAGCTGGGATTCAAGCGCTGCGTCCTGCCCGACGGCAACCTCGCGCCCGCCGACGTGCCGAAAGAGCTTGCCGTGACCGGCGTGCGCTCGGTCGGCGAGGCTCTCGACGCCCTGCTGTAGGCCGCCGCACCCGGCGCTCTCTTTTGGGTGCCCCTCGGTGGCTGACGTTACAATGATGCCGATGCGCGGCTTCCTCCTGGTGCGTCTCCTGTTCATTGCCGTCGTCGTCTACGCCTCCGCGCTCATCGGTCCCATCCAAGGTCACCCGTCGATGAACGCCGGGCTCGGCCTGTTCGTCGCACTCCTCATCGTCGTCGCCGAGGCGCAGCTTCGTGACACGTCGGTGACGCGGCTCCTGGGCGGCCTCCTCGGTTTCGGCGTCGGGCTGTTCATCGCCAAGGCGATCGGGTCCGCGCTGTTCTGGGCCAACACGGGCGACGCCAAGGTCCAGTTTCTTCACGGCCTCATTCTGATCGTGCTGCCGTATCTCGGAATGGTCCTCGGCGCGCGGCGAGGCGAATGGCTCGAACCGGCGAAGTTCGCGACGCTGTTTCGCGACGCGCGGCCGCAGAAGCGCTATCGCATCCTCGACACGAGCGTCATCATCGACGGACGCGTGGCCGACGTCGTCGAGAACGGCTTCCTTGACGGCACGCTGGTTGTGCCGCAGTTCGTCCTGAAGGAGCTGCAGTACGTCGCCGACTCGTCGGATCCGCTCAAGCGCAACCGCGGCCGGCGCGGGCTCGACATTCTCAATCGCATTCAGAAGATGCCGAACGTCGAGGTCGTCATCTCGGAGCTCGACTTCCCCGAGGTGAAGGAAGTCGATCTCAAGCTCATCGAGCTGGCGCGATCGCTCCTCGGCCGGATTGTCACGAACGACTTCAACCTCAACAAAGTCGCGCAGCTGCGCGGCGTCGAAGTGCTGAACGTCAACGAGCTGGCCAACTCGCTCCGCCCCGTCGTGCTCCCCGGCGAGACGATGAACGTGTTCATCCTGAAGGAAGGGAAGGAATACAACCAGGGCGTCGCTTATCTCGACGACGGCACGATGGTCGTCGTCGACAACGCGCGGAGCCGCATCGGCAAGACGTTGGACATCGTCGTGACGAGCGTCCTGCAGACGACGGCGGGCCGCATGATTTTCGGCCGACACGCCGAGGGAACATCGGCGGAGACGCCATCGCGGCCGGACAATCGCACTGAGCGCGCCGATCGTGACGAGCCCGGCCGGCGACCGCGATCCGCCGCACAAGCGTGAAGCTGCCGCCATTCCATTGGTGGCGGACCGTCTTCCTTCTCATCCCCGTCATCGCGGTCTACACGATTGCGCTGGGAACGCTGTCGCTGCTCATCGGTCTGTTTGACCGTCGCGGCGCAGCGACGCATCGCTGCGCCCACTGGTGGGGACGGCTGATTCTGTGGACGAGCGGCGTGCGCCTCGAGCTGCGAGGGGTGCCCATGCCGCCGGCCGGTACGAGCTGCGTCTTCGTCGCAAACCACTCGAGCATCTACGACACACCGATCCTGCTCGCGGCGATTCCGCATCAACTGCGGATCATGGCCAAGGCAACGCTCGGGTACGTGCCGTTCATCGGCTGGCATCTCTCGCGCAGCGGACATCTGCTGGTCGATCGCAAGAACCCGGGCGCGTCGATCTTCAAGAAGATGAAGCGCCTGATTGGAGAGGGCGCGTCGCTGATGGTCTTCCCCGAGGCGTCGCGGACGACTGACGGCCGGATGCGGCCGTTCAAGCCCGGCATCTTCCTGCTGGCGATCGACAGCGGCCTCCCGATCGTGCCGGTCAGCATCGTCGGCAGCCGAATCGTGATGCCGAAGGGGCGGCTGACGGTGTGTCCCGCGACCGTTCAGATCACGCTTCACGACCGCGTGCCGACGGCCAACCTCACACGCGCCGACGCACGCGAGCTCGCCACTCGCATCCGCGCGATCGTCGGGTCGGCCGTGCCCGGAAGCGGGGCCGGCGCCGCATGAGCGTTCCGCTCCTCTGCTGCGTCAGCGACATCGTCCGGCCGGGTTGGTTTTTTCGCGACGGTGTGATGGCGGTGCCGCATGAGCCGCGGCTCGACGAGCCGCTGCGGCGCGCGGCGGCGGCAATGCGCCAGGCGACCGAGTCAGCCGACGTCACGGCCGCGGTGCGCACGATGTACAAGCGTGCCGGGATCGATCCAACGAAGACACGGCCGTCGTCCGAAGCATTGCTGCGCCGTGTCCGGCGAGGCGACGAATTGCCGCGCGTCAACAGCCTCGTCGACGTCGTCAATTGGTGTTCGCTCGAGTCGCGGCTGCCGTTCGGTCTCTATGATGCGGATCGGATTCACGGATCCGTCGAGCTGCGATTGGGCCGCCCCGGCGAAGAGTACGCGGGCATCAGAAAAGACACCGTGCACGTGACTGACCGGCTGACGCTGGCCGACGACCGCGGTCCCTTCGGCAATCCGACCTCCGATTCCGCGAGGACGATGGTGACGGAAGCGACGACGCGGGTGCTGGTCGTGATCTTCGCGCCGGTGTCGATCCCGCCGGCTGTGGTCGATCGGGTCGCCGCCACCACCGCCGAGCGGATCGCCGAGTATTGCGCACGATAGAATCGTCGTCTCCATGTCCGTCGGGGTCATCATCGTAGCGGCGGGACGCGGCACGCGCGCCGGCGCGGCAGTGCCGAAACAGCTCCTCGATCTCGGCGGCCGATCGATCCTCCAGCGGAGCGTCGAGGTCTTCGACCGGCACCGGACGGTATCCGAGCTCGTCGTCGTACTCCCGGACGATCTGGTGCCGGAGGGCCCGTCGCTCGTTGGCCGGACCGATCGACCGTGCCGGTTCGTCGCGGGCGGTGCGCGGCGTCAGGATTCGGTACGTCACGGGCTCAAGGCGCTGCCGCCGGCCATTGATCTCGTGCTCATCCACGACGCGGCGCGGCCGTTCGCCGATGCCGTGCTGATCGATCGCGTCATCGTCGCGGCCGGCGAATCGGGCGCGGCGATTCCCGCGGTGCCGGCGCGCGACACCGTCAAGCGCGTCGATCCCGATCGGCGCGTCGTGACCTCGACGCTGCCGCGCGAGGAAATCTGGCTCGCGCAGACGCCGCAGGGCTTCCGCCGCGATGTGCTCGATCGGGCGATCGCCCTCGGCGAATCCGGCGTCGAGGGCACGGACGAAGCGATGCTCGCCGAGCGCGCCGGCCATGCGGTGCGCGTCGTGCCCGGCGACGAGCGAAACATCAAGATCACGACGGCCGACGATCTTGCGGCCGCGCGCGAGCGACTGGCATCGACGGTCCGCGCCGGGACGGGCTACGACCTGCATCGCCTGGTCGAGGGACGCCCGCTCGTGCTCGCGGGTGTCACGCTGCCGTTCGACCGGGGTCCGCTCGGCCATTCGGACGGCGACGTGCTCTGTCATGCGCTCATCGACGCGATGCTCGGCGCCGCCGGTCAGGGCGATATCGGCCGGCACTTTCCCAATACCGATCCGCAATGGCGCGACGCGGCAGGGCTGGATCTGCTGGCGCGCGCGTCGGCGATCGTCCGCGCCGCTGGATTTGCCGTCACCAACGTCGACGTCTCGGTGCTGCTCGAGCGGCCGAAGTTGGCTCCGCACCTCGACGACATCCGCGCGCGGCTGGCGCGCGTCCTCGGGCTTCCCGTCGATCGCGTGAGCGTCAAGGGCAAGACCAACGAAGGTGTCGATGCCGTGGGCCGCGGCGAAGCGATCGCCGCGCACGCGATCGCCATCGTGGCGCCAGAGGATCGGCGATGAGCGGACTGCGCGTGCGGTTCGCCCCCAGTCCGACCGGCAATCTGCATGTCGGCAACGCGCGAACGGCGCTGTTCAACTGGCTGCTGGCCCGGGGCTCCGGCGGGACCTACGTGCTCCGGATCGAAGACACGGACGCCGAACGATCGACGGTCGAATCGGAGCATTCGATGCTCGAAGACCTTCGATGGCTCGGACTCGAATGGGACGAGGGGCCGGATACCGGCGGTCCGCATGGGCCGTACCGCCAGTCGGAGCGGCTCGAGCTCTATCGTTCGACCGCGCGCGAGCTCATCGAGCGCGGACTGGCGTACTACTGTTTCTGCACGCCCGACCAGCTCGAAGCGGAGCGGCAGGCGGCGCTTGCCGCCGGGGCGGCGCCCAAGTACAGCGGCCGGTGCCGCGCGCTCGATCCGGCCGCCGCGAAGCGCCGCACGGACGACGGTGACGCGGCCGCGATTCGCTTTGCCGTTCCCGCCGGACGCGACGTCACGTTTCGGGATCTCGTTCGCGGCGACGTCACCTTCAACACCTCCGTAATCGGCGATCCGGTGATTGTCAGATCCGACGGCCGTCCCGCCTACAACTTCGCAGTCGTGATCGACGACGGGCAGATGGAAATCACGCATGTGATCCGGGGCGAAGATCACATCTCGAATACGCCGCGGCAACTGCTCCTGTACGAGGCGCTGGCGCTCGACCCGCCGGCGTTCGCGCATCTCTCGCTCGTGCTCGGGCCCGATCATGCGCCGCTCTCGAAGCGCCATGGCGCCACGAGCGTGGCCGAGTTCCGCGAGCGCGGATTCCTGCCCGAAGCGCTCGTGAACTACCTCGCGCTGCTCGGGTGGTCGCCCGGCGAAGGCCAGGAGCTGCTGCCGATCGCCGAAATGGCGCGCCGGTTCGATCTGCAGAAGGTCGGCCACAGCGCGGCCGTGTTCGACGTCGGCAAGCTGTCGTGGATGAACCGGCACTACATGAAGGAGGCGCCACAGGCGCGAATCGCGCGCGACGTCCTGAAGTACTTCGTGCATGCCGGCTTCGTCACCCACGGGACGGACGCGTCGATCGGATTCATCGAATCGATCCTGCCGATGGCGGTCGGATCCGTGGACCGGCTGGAGGAGATTCCGCAGCGTCTGGCGTTCATTTTCGATTGGGACGCGGCGCGCGCCGCCGACCTCGTGCGTGGCGAGCCGGACGGCGCGCGAGCGGTCCAGGCGTTTGCCGACGAGATCGCCAGTCTCGGTCCGCTCACCCGCGACACGTTTCGTGCCGCCGCGGGCCGCGCGCGCGACCGGACCGGGCTGAAAGGCCGAGCGTTGTTCCACCCGATTCGCGTCGCCGTCACCGCGGCCGATTCAGGGCCGGAGCTCGATCTCGCGATTCCGGCCATCGACTTCGCCGCGGCCCTGCCGCCCGGCAGCGGCCTGGCGTCGGTGACGGCGTGCCGCGATCGCGCGCGCCTCGTGTCGAAGACGTTCGAGTAACGCGCCGTGGCTCTCATCTACGGCGTCAATCCGGTGTCCGAAGCGCTCAAAGCGCGGCGCGTCTCCCGGCTCGTACACGAGCGCGGCGGCGGCCCCCGCGTCGATGCCCTCGTGTCCCGCGCGCACGAACTGCGGATTCCGATCGAGACCGTCGATCGGCGGGCGCTCGACAAGCTGACGCGCGGCGGCGTGCATCAGGGCGTCGCCGCCGATCTGCAGCCGCTGCCGGCGTACACGCTCGAGGAGCTCGTCAGCGAAGCCACGGGCCCGCCGCTGCTCGTGGTGCTCGACAGCATCGAAGATCCGCAGAACGTCGGCGCGATTCTGCGCTCGGCCGATGCGGCGGGCGCGCACGGCGTGATTCGCCAGGCACGGCACGCCGCGCCGCTCGACGGCGCGACCGCCAAGGCGTCGGCGGGCGCGGTCAATCACGTCCACATCGCGACGGTCGTCAACATTGCGCGCGCGATCGAGGAGCTCAAAGCGCTGAACGTCTGGACAATCGGCCTGGACGCGGGCGCTGCCGACGCATACGATCAGGTGGATTACCGGCTGCCGACGGCCTTCGTGGTCGGAGCCGAGGGTACCGGCCTCCGCCGGCTGGTCCGAGAGACCTGCGATCGCCTGGTGTCGATTCCGATGCAGGGGGGAATCGGCAGCCTGAATGTTTCGGTTGCTGCCGGCATCGCCTTGTTCGAGGCGGCCCGCCAGCGCCGGCAGCCCCTGCAGGGGCGGCACGGCCGGCCGGACGGGCGCCCTTGAATCGAGCCGTTTGGGCACGAGAAAAGGCCCTGGAGGTTATTGCCCCCTTGGCACGGAAGGTGCTATCATTTCTGTTTTGTTCCGGCTGGCGTAGCTCAGCCTGGTAGAGCAGCTGATTTGTAATCAGCGGGTCGGGGGTTCAAATCCCTTCGCCAGCTCCATGTTCCGGGCCGCGCCCCACTCGCGCACGTCGCAGGGACCAGAACAGTTCCAGACAGATGGCGGATTCGGCTTGCGCTCCTGCTCAGAAACACAAACAAAGAGGAGTCGAATGGGGGAGCGTCGCCCGGCGTTGGAGATTGGCACGGCGAGGTAGCGAAGCGGTCAAACGCAGCAGACTGTAAATCTGTCGCCCTAGCGGCTTCGGAGGTTCGAATCCTCCCCTCGCCATCAGCCTTCGCGCGCGCGTTCGATCGCGCGCGCGCTTCGGCTGGACAGGCTTGAGATTAAGGAGCGGCCGCGAGTGCGCGGGTGAAGTTGAAGACGCGGGCTTGCCCCGCCGTAGCGCCGACGACGGCGCAGCGGGCGAGGCGCGAAGGCGGGAGTAACTCAGTGGTAGAGTCACAGCCTTCCAAGCTGTTGGTCGCGGGTTCGATCCCCGTCTCCCGCTCCAGCCTTCGCGAATCGCTCACTGCGTTCGCCGCTGCGGCTGGCAAGCCACGTGACGAAGGAATGGGCGCCGAAGCAAATATTGGGCGAATGCTGGCCGAGGCCGACTTGTCGGCCGTAGCTGCGAGCGGAGCGAGCGGTTAGCAAAGGCCGATGTAGCTCAGTTGGCAGAGCGCGTCCTTGGTAAGGACGAGGTCACCGGTTCAATCCCGGTCATCGGCTCCACTGATACGGGGGACGGGGGTGGGGCCCCGCGAGCAAGTAATAGAAGAACACCAATCCAGGGAAGCCTTTCACACGAGGGATAGACAGCGATGGCGAAGGAGAAGTTCGATCGTTCGAAGCCGCACGTGAATGTCGGCACCATCGGCCACATCGATCATGGCAAGACGACGCTGACCGCAGCGTTGACCAAGGTCGCCGCCGACAAGGGCTGGGCGAAGTTCGTGCCCTACGACGAGGTCGCTAAGGCCTCCGAATCGCAGGGTCGTCGTGACGAGACCAAGATTCTCACGATCGCGACGAGCCACGTCGAGTACAGCACTGCCAAGCGGCATTACGCGCACGTCGACTGCCCGGGCCACGCCGACTACATCAAGAACATGATCACCGGCGCGGCGCAGATGGACGGCGCCATTCTCGTGGTGAGCGCGGTCGACGGCCCGATGCCGCAGACGCGCGAGCACGTGCTGCTCGCCAAACAGGTCAACGTGCCCTTCATCGTGGTCGCCCTGAACAAGGTCGATGCGGTGGACGATCCCGAGCTGCTCGACCTGGTCGAGCTCGAGGTGCGCGACCTGCTCAAGAGCTACGGCTTCCCCGGCGACGATCTGCCCGTGGTCCGCGTGTCGGCGCTCAAGGCGTTGCAGGGTGATGCGGCTGGCGTCGAAGGCGTCATCAAGCTGATGGAAGCGATCGACACCTACATCCCGCTGCCGCAGCGCGAGGTCGACAAGCCGTTCCTGATGCCGATCGAGGACGTGTTCTCGATCTCCGGCCGCGGCACGGTCGTGACCGGTCGCGTCGAGCGCGGCAAGGTCAAGGTGAGCGAGGAGATCGAGATCGTGGGCTTCAAGCCGACCGAGAAGAAGGTCGTCACCGGCGTCGAGATGTTCCGCAAGCTCCTCGACGAGGGCGTGGCCGGGGACAACATCGGCGTGCTCCTGCGCGGCGTGGAGAAGGACGACGTCGAGCGCGGCCAGGTGCTGGCCAAGCCCGGCTCGATCACGCCGCACACGAAGTTCAAGGCCGAGGTCTACATCCTCTCGAAGGAAGAAGGCGGCCGACATACGCCGTTCTTCAACGGCTATCGTCCGCAGTTCTACATCCGGACGACCGACGTGACCGGCTCGCTGCATCTGCCGGAGGGCGTGGAGATGGTGATGCCGGGCGACAACACGGCGATCTCCGCCGAGTTGCAGGTGCCCGTGGCGATCGAAAAGGGCAGCCGGTTCGCGATTCGCGAGGGCGGCCGCACCGTGGGCGCCGGCACGATCTCGGACATCGTGGACTGAGCGAAATCTGAATTGTAAGGATCATTCTGATGCGCGAAATCGTCACGCTCGCCTGCACCGAGTGCAAGCGGCGCAATTACAGCACGACGAAAAACCGGCGGAAGAGCTCGGAACGGCTCGAGTTCAACAAGTTCTGCCGGTATTGCCGGAAGCATACGGCGCACAAGGAGAGCAAGTAGGGAAACTTCGAAGTTCGAACGTCGAACTTCGAAGTTCGCGAGCGAAGCAAGCGGATACAGGCCAGTAGCTCAACTGGCAGAGCATCGGTCTCCAAAACCGAGGGCTGGGGGTTCGAGTCCCTCCTGGCCTGCCAGATACGTCGGCGGGGAGTGGGGCCCGCGAGTTTTGATGTGACGCGAACGAGCGAGAGCGAGTGAGCCACGCGCGCGGAGCGGGGCTCATGGGGTCCCCGCGAGCGAGCGGGGGTGGGGCCCGCGAGCAGGAAAACAATGAAGGCAGCAATGCTGGACAACCTCAAGGAATCGCCAGAACAGGTCGCCGGCTGGTTCGGCCGGGCGCGGCGGTTCCTCAGCGATGTGCGAAGCGAGCTCGGCCGGGTGACGTGGCCGACGCGGCGCGAGGTCTGGGCGACGACGGTCGTCGTGATCCTGACCTCGCTGCTGTTCGGAATCTATCTCTACACGGTCGACATCTCGCTGACGAAGCTCGTCGAGTGGATCTATTCGCGGGTCGGAGCATGAGCGTGTCGACGATGACCGACGATCGCACGAAGCACTGGTACATCATCCACACCTACTCGGGGTTCGAGAACAAGGTGAAGGAGTCGCTCGAACAGCGCGTGCAGGCGTACGGCCTCGTGGACGAAATCGGGGAAATCCTGATTCCGACCGAGGACATCGTCGAAAAGCGCGGCGGGCGGGAAGTGAAAAGCTCGCGGCGGTTCTTCCCGGGCTACATCCTGGTCGAGATGCACATGTCCGACCACGCGTGGCACGTGGTGAAGAACACGCCGAAGGTGACCGGCTTCGTCGGCGCGGGCCCGAAGCCCTCGCCGCTCTCGCGCGAAGAGGTCGACCAGATCCTGCACCAGGTGACGGTCGCCGCCGAGAAGCCGAAGCCGAAGTACACGTTCGAGCGCGGCGATCAGGTCCGCATCAACGAGGGCCCGTTCGCCAGCTTCAACGGCGTCGTCGACGACGTGAACACGGATCGCAACACGTTGAAGGTAATGGTGACCATTTTCGGTCGGGCAACACCCGTGGAGTTGGATTTCTTGCAGGTCGAAAAACTTTGACCGTGAGGGAACAGGGGTCGCTCTTTAGCCCTGTCCCCGTGTCGGTGACGTGAGATAGCGGCTGATTGAGTAAACGATGGCGAAAAAGATCCAGGCGCAAGTGAAGCTGCAGATCGCCGCGGGGAAGGCGACGCCGGCCCCGCCCGTCGGGACCGCGCTCGGCCCGCACGGCCTGAACATCATGGACTTCTGCAAGAACTTCAACGCCAAGACGGCGAAAGACGACGGGCTGATCATCCCGGTCGTCGTGACGATTTATTCAGACCGGTCGTACTCGTTCATCACGAAGACGCCGCCGGCCGCGGTGCTGCTCAAGCGCGCCGCGAATATCGCCAAGGGCTCCGGCGAGCCGAACAAGACGAAGGTCGGCACCGTGACCGCGAAACAGGTGGCCGAGATCGCGAAGCTGAAGCTGCCCGATCTGAACACCGATTCGCTGGAGTCGGCGATGCAGTCGGTACGCGGCACGGCGCGATCGATGGGCCTGGACGTGATCGACTGAGATGTTGGAAGAGAAAGGGACAGGGGTCGCCTTTTAGCCCTGTCCCGCAATGGAGACGTCGGATAGTTGCTGGCGAGAGAGAGACAGGGGTCGCTTTTGAGCCCTGTCCCGCAATGGAGACGTCGGATAGCTGTCGAAGTGAGAGACAGATGAGAACCCGAGGCAAGAAGTACACCGCGGCACGGCAGCAGGTCCCGGCGAAGATGCATTCGATCGAGGAAGCCGTCCCGCTGATTCAGAAGGTGAAGTACACCAAGTTCGACGAAACGGTCGAGATGTCCGTCCGGCTCGGCGTCGATCCCAAGCATTCGGACCAGATGGTGCGCGGCACCGTGGTCCTGCCGCACGGGCTCGGCAAGTCGAAGCGTGTGCTGGTCATCGCCAACGCGGAGAAGCAGCGCGAAGCGAAAGAGGCGGGCGCCGACGAGATCGGCGGCGAGGAGCTCGTCGATCGCATCATGGGCGGATGGATGGACTTCGACGCGGTGGTCGCGACGCCGGACATGATGCGCGCCGTCGGCAAGCTCGGGAAGGTGCTCGGTCCGCGGGGGCTGATGCCGAATCCGAAGACCGGGACCGTGACGCTCGAAGTCACGAAGGCGGTCCAGGAGATCAAGGCCGGCAAGGTCGAGTTCCGCGTCGACAAGGCGGGCATCGTCCATGCGCCGATCGGGAAGATTTCCTTCGCCAAGGAGCGCCTGATTGCCAACGCGCACGCGCTCATGGAGAACATCGTCAAAGCGAAGCCGTCGACGGCGAAAGGCAAGTACCTGAAGAGCGTGACGATGTCGTCGACGATGGGGCCCGGCGTGGACATCGACACGTCCCACGTCGACGAGCTGGTGAAACACTGACAGAGGGGTCTGTCCCCGGTGGCGTAAGCCGGGACTGACCCCCTAGACAATCGATAGTGCATGACATGGCAGTATCCAGAGCTGAAAAAGAAACGGAACTGAACGACCTCGCCGCGGCCTTCAAAGACGCCGAGACCGCGGTGCTGGTCGACTACCGAGGCGTCACGGTACCGCAGGTGACCGAGCTGCGACGGCAGATTCGGGCTGCCGGCGCGTCGTACAAGGTCGTCAAGAACACGCTCGCCAAGCGGGCGGCGGCCGGGACGTCCTTCGAGCCGTTCACGGCGCACTTCGCAGGCACGACGGCGGTCGTCTACACCGGCAAAGATCCGGTCGCGATGGTCAAGGCCCTCACGACGTTCGTGAAGGCGACGCCGAAGATGAGCATCAAGGCGGCCATCGTCCAGGGCCGCGAGGTCACGCCGGCGGCGGTGACCGATCTCGCCAGCCTGCCGAGCAAGCCGGAGCTGTACGCGAAGCTGCTCTTCGTCCTGCAGGCGCCCATGCAGCAGCTGGTGACGGTGTTGTCGGCCGTGCCGCGCGATCTGATGAACGTGCTGGCCGCCGCGGAGAAGAAGCGGGGAGAAAACGTGACGTAACTGCGAACTTCGAACTGCGAACTTCGAACGGCGGTGGCGCGCTTGCGCGCGCGCCGTTCAATCAATAAAGAGATGACAAGGTCGCAGGTTCCTGAGTTCGAAGTTTGAAGTTCGAAGTTTAGACAGGCTTTTTGAGGAGAGAACAATGGCCGAAGTGACGCAGCAGCAGGTCGTGGATTACATCAAGGGGATCTCGGTGCTCGAGCTGTCGCAGCTCGTCAAGGCGCTCGAATCCGAGCTCGGCGTGTCGGCCGCGGCGGCGATGCCGATGGCGATGCCCGGCATGGCGGCGGGCGGCGGCGGCGCGGCCGCGCCGGCCGAAGAGAAGACCGAGTTCACCGTCACGCTGACCGACATCGGGAGCAACAAGATCAACGTCATCAAGGCCGTGCGGGAAGTGACGAGCCTGGGCCTCAAGGAGGCGAAGGACCTGGTCGAGTCGGCACCCAAGCCGATCAAGGAAGGCGTGTCCAAGGACGAGGCGGCCACCATCAAGAAGAAGTTCGAAGAGGCGGGCGCCAAGGTCGAGGTCAAGTAGTCGCCACCGCGGCGCTCCGGCGCCGACGTGTCCATCCATGACGCGCCGCTTGGCGGCGCGTCAGTCAGTCTGGCGGGTGCGCCGCTTCGCCGCGGCGTGAGGCAAGTGAACTTCGAACTTCGAACTTCGAACTTCGAACTTCGAACGGAGGAACGCGCTGACGCAGGTCATCTTTTTCTTGAATGAAAAAACAGATGGCCAGCGTCAGTGTGTTCCGCTGTTTGAAGTTCGACGTTCGAAGTTCGAAGTTGGCATGTGTTTTTCTGAGGTTTATTAATGTACAGCCTGCCCAAGAACGTCTACCGCGAACGGATCGACTTTTCGAAAATCAAGACGACCATTCCGATCCCGAACCTGATCGAGATCCAGAAGAAGTCGTACGAGCGGTTCCTGCAGATGAACCGGCTGCCCTCCGAGCGCGAGGACGTCGGCCTGCAGTCGGTGTTCAAGTCGGTGTTTCCGATCAGCGACTTCCGCGAGAACTCGTCGCTCGAGTTCATCGAGTACTCGATCGGCAACTGGGAGTGCAAGTGCGGCCGGCTGACCGGCCTCGAGCACCTGCGGAAGAAGTGCGAGCAATGCGGCACCGTCCTCGTGGCCGACCCGTACGGCGAGGGCGCGGTGATCTGTCCGTCGTGCGGCCGGGCCAACGAGGCCCGCGGCGACGTGTGCGATCTCTGCGGCACGACCGTCTCGATGAAGCTGAAGTACGACGTCGAGGAGTGCCAGGAGCGCGGCATGACGTTCGCCGTGCCGCTCAAGGTGACCATCCGGCTCGTCGTCTGGAACAAGGATCCGGAAACCGGCGTCAAGACGATCCGCGACATCAAGGAGCAGGAGGTCTACTTCGGCGACATCCCGCTCATGGGCGATCACGGCACGTTCATCATCAACGGCACCGAACGGGTCATCGTCAGCCAGCTGCACCGATCGCCGGGCGCCTTCTTCCACACCGAAGACAAGACGCTCTACGTCGCGCAGATCATTCCGTACCGCGGGTCGTGGGTGGAGTTCGAGTACGACAGCAAGAACCTGCTCTACGTCCGCATCGATCGCAAGCGCAAGTTCCTGGCGAGCGTCTTCCTGCGGGCGCTCGGGCTCCGCGGCGCGCACGAGATCCTGCGCACGTTCTACACGGTCGACGAGCTCTCGCTGAAGGGCGGGAAGGTCGGCTGGAAGGTGGGCGAGTCGCTCATCGGCCGGCGGTCCGCGACCGAGTTCCCGATTCCGGGATCCGATCTCGCGCTGCATGCCGGCAAGAAGATCCGGCGCGACCAGATCGAGGCGCTGAAGAAGGGCGGCGTCGAGACCATCGAGCTCGTCGACAACGAGCGCGAGGGCGCGTTTGCCGCCTCGGACGTAATCGATCCGTCCACGGGCGAAGTCATCCTCGAGGCCAACGAGGAGCTCTCCGAGCGCGTCATCGCGATGGCGCAGGAGAAGAACGTCGAATCGATCGAGATCTTCTTCCCGGAGAAGGACGAGATCGGCGCGGTCCTGTCGCAGACGCTCAAGAAGGATCCGATCCAGAAGCACGAAGAGGCGCTGATCGAGATCTACCGCCGCCTGCGGCCCGGCGATCCGCCGACGCTCGACAGCTCGCGGACGCTCTTCGAGAACATGTTCTTCAACGCGCAGAAGTACGACTTCTCGCGCGTCGGCCGGCTGAAGCTGAACACGAAGCTCAAGTTGAACACGCCGCTCGACGAGAAGGTGCTGCACCCGGCCGACTTCTACGAGGTCATCCGCTACCTGTTGAAGCTGCGGAAGAACCCGGCGCTCATCGACGACATCGACCACCTCGGCAACCGCCGCGTCCGGTCGGTCGGCGAGCTGCTCGAGAACCAGTTCCGCATCGGCCTCGTCCGGATGGAGCGCGCGATCAAGGAAAAGATGTCCGTCTACCAGGAGATGGCGACGGCCATGCCGCACGACCTGATCAACGCGAAGCCGGTCATGGCCGCGATTCGCGAGTTCTTCGGGTCGTCGCAGCTGTCGCAGTTCATGGACCAGACGAACCCGCTGTCCGAG
>Ga0114129_10000510_pt1 | contig 47495 bp, 40 predicted proteins | sample RhiMetdeltSRZDD1_FD_80071 | JGI IMG/M metagenome (GOLD analysis project Ga0114129, IMG submission 80071) | Populus rhizosphere microbial communities from Tennessee, USA - Rhizosphere MetaG P. deltoides SRZDD1 (version 2) (version 2) | ecosystem: Host-associated > Plants > Roots > Rhizosphere >...
GCCGGATTCGAAGGCGTCGGATACCGGACCTTTCTGCCAGGCGTAACCGCCCTCCACGTCGGTACCCGCGCCGGCTGACGTGTTCCCCGACCTCCAGAGTTACGTCGCAGAGCTCGAGCGCACCGGACAGTTGCGCCGGGTGAGCGTGGAAGTTGATCCGTATCTGGAGGTGTCGGAGATCGTACAGCGGGTGGTGCGGGAGGATGGCCCTGCCGTTCTCTTCGAGCGCGTCCGGGGGGCTTCGTTCCCTCTCGTGATGAACCTGTTCGGCTCGATGCGCCGAATCGAGCTCGCATTAGGCCGCCATCCGCAGGAGATCGGTCGGGAGCTGATCGGAGCGGTTCAGCAGCTGAACCCGCCGTCACTGGGCGCGTTCTGGAAGGCGCGCCGAACTCTGGCTCGTGCCCGCTATATGCGCCCGCGCCTGGTTCGCTCCGCGCCGGTTCAGCAGGTCGTCGAGGCTCCGGCGCTGACCCGGTTCCCCAACCCGACCACCTGGCCGCGCGACGGAGGCCCGTTCATCACGTTCGGACCGACCCTGACCGAAGCGCCGGACACCCATCGACGCAACTTCGGGCTCTATCGACTCCACGTGTTCGACGACGCCACGACCGGCATGCACTGGCAGAGCATGAAAGGCGGACGCGGCCACTATTTCGAGGCAGAGCGTCGGGGGCAATCGCTGGAAGCGGCAGTTGTGCTCGGCGGCGATCCGATCATGATGCTGTCGGCGATTTTCCCCTTGCCGGAAGACATGGACGAGCTCGCTTTTGCCGGGTTTCTCCGCGGCGCGCCGACTCGCATGGTGCGCGGCACTTCGGTTCGCCTCCAGGTGCCGGCCAACGCGGAGTTCATCCTCGAGGGTGAGGTTCCACCGTACGAGCGCCGGATGGAGGGGCCCTTCGGCGATCATTTCGGGCACTACTCCGAGGCGGCGGAATTCCCGGTCTTTCACGTCAAGCGAGTCACACGGCGTCGGGCGCCTCTGCTTCCCGCGAGTGTCGTGGGCAAGCCGCCTCAAGAAGACAAGTACATGGGGATCGCAGCCGGCGAAATGATCGGCCCGCTGATCCGCGTGATCAATCCCAACGTCATCGATCTGTATGCGTATGACGATGCTGGATTCCACAATCTCCTGGCCGTGGCGCTCAAAGAGCGCCACCCCAAGGAGGTTCTCAAGACGTCGCTCGCCCTACTCGGCACCGGCCAGCTTGCGTTGACGAAGGTGGCGGTGATGGTCCGGGAGGACGTGCCGGTCCGAGGCTTTCCCAACCTTCTGCGCGAACTTTGGTATCGCTTCGATCCGGAAGATCGGATGTTGCTGCTCCCGATCGCAGCGCTGGACACGCTCGACTACACGTCGTACGTCATGCACGTCGGAAGCAAGCTGGTGCTCGATGCCACTGGTGACGCCGTCACCTCCGACACGCCTCCTCGCGAGGTGGAAGATCCATCCCGGCTCGACCGGCGCGTCACCGGACACCGGCTTCTGGAGGGTGGATTCCTGGTAGTCCGAGTGCAGCAAGAACCCCGAGCAGTGCTCGAGGCGCTGCTCCGGTGGGATGGTTTAGGCCCAGCCAGGTTCGTCGTTGCGGTGAGCGAAGACGTTGATCTGAGCAGCGAGACCAGTCTCCTCTGGGGAATCTTTACCCGGTTCGATCCTGCCCGCGACATGATGTTCACGCGCCAGAGGTTCGTCGGAGCCCGGCCGGTATACAGCGGTCGAGTTGCCATCGACGCGACCTGGAAGAGTGGATATCCGCTCCCACTCACCATGCCGGATGAAATCGTACGCCGAGTGGACCAGCGCTGGGGCGAGTACTTTCCTCAGGGTCTCAAGGGGGGCGGATGAGCAGTCCGGGTCCAGGTACTCCGGCGATGTCGGCCGACGGGCAGTTGCTGCGCGGCCGATCGCTAGCGGTCCGGTATCTCAATTTCGTCAAGCTGCCGCACACGCTGTTTGCACTGCCTTTCGCACTGGTCGGCGTGGTGGCGGCGTCGCGGGTCGCGCCCGTGAAGGGCCGGACTCTTGTCCTGGTCGTGATCGCCTTTACCGCCGCGCGCTGGGTCGCGATGGGTTTCAATCGGGTGGTCGATCGCGAATATGACGCGCTCAATCCGCGCACCAGCATGCGCGAGCTGCCGCAGCGGGCTCTCTCCCTGGGCCAGGCGTGGGGCTCGATTGCGATCGCCGCATTTCTCTTCCTGGGATGTGCAGCGCTGCTCAACCCGCTCTGCCGAATGCTCGGTCCAGTGGCTCTGGCCTGGGTAATGACCTACAGCTTCACCAAGCGCTTTACCCACTGGCCCCATCTGTGGCTGGGCCTGAGCCTCGCGATTGCGCCGGTCGGTGGCTACCTCGCGGTGACGGGTCGCTGGAGCCAGCCGTGGTGGGTGCTGGCGTCAATCACAGTGGCCGTCGCCACATGGGTCGCGGGGTTCGACATCTTCTACGCGTTGCCGGACGAAGGCTTCGATCGGCGCGTCGGACTTCGAAGTGCCGTAGTGCGACTCGGCCTGGCACGCAGCATTCTGCTTGCCAAACTTCTCCACGGAATCACGATCCCGGCGTTGGTCGCGTTTGGCTGGGGTGCGGGCTTTGGAGTCTGGTACTTCGTGGGGCTGGTGCTGGCGGCGGGAATTCTGATCTACGAGCATCGTCTGGTTCGCCCGGACGACCTGTCTCGCCTCGGCGCCGCCTTCTTCAACATGAATGCTGTCATGTCGGCGACCGTGTTCGGGTTTGCATTGGTGGATCGACTAGCGGGACGGTAACCGAAAACGGTGTAGGTAGCCTTAACAGCGTAAACGGTGAACGGTGAACGGTGCTAACAGCGTAAACGGTGAACGGTGAACGGTAAACGGGGCGGTTCGGAGGGTAGCGGGCCTAAGGGGTCCAAGCCGGGTCCCAAGAAGAGGGACCAAGCAGATGCTGTGGAGCCACCGTTCACCGTTCACCGTTCACCGTTCACGCAGTTTCCAAAAAAGCATCCCTACCGGTCTCCAACCCCCAACCGGAGGGGTCGGTGAGCCAGCCCATCGTGTTCGCTATCACCGGCGCTTCCGGCGCTCCCTACGCCGTGAGGCTGCTCCACGTGCTCGCCGACAATCAAGTGCCGGTGTGGCTTATCGTGTCGAGCCATGGCCAGCGCCTGCTCGCCGAAGAATGCGGGATCGGAACGATCGAGGACCTGCGCGCAAACACCGGTGGGGACTGGTCAACCGTTCGCGTGTTCTCCGACGGTGATCGAGGGTCGCTGCCGGCCTCCGGATCACAGAAGACTGACGGCATGGTGATCTGCCCCTGTTCCATGGGCACCGTCGCGGCCATCGCTCTGGGAACCAGCCGGTCGCTGGTCGAGCGGGCTGCGGATGTCACGCTCAAGGAACGGCGCAAGCTGCTGCTGGTGCCTCGGGAGACTCCGCTCTCCCTGATTCACCTCCGGAATCTGGTAACGGTGACTGAAGCCGGTGCGACGGTCATCCCCGCCGCCCCGGGTTTCTATCATCGGCCAAAGCAAGTAAGCGAGCTGGTGGACTTCGTGGTCCAGCGGGTGCTGGATCACATGGGACTGGAGATTGGCATTACGAAGAGGTGGGAGGGGTGAGGTTTAGCTGATAGCTTCTCCCCATGCGCCTCGGCGTCATCGCAGACACCCATGGCTTGCTTCGCCCCGAGGTCTTCGAGGTCTTCAGCGAAGTAGACCACATTCTGCACGCAGGCGACCTGGGCCCGGCCGAGCTGCTGGCCGAGCTCGAATCATTGGCCCCTGTCACTGCCGTATACGGCAATACCGATGGCTTTGATGTTCGCACTCGTCTGCCCCAGGTCGCGCGTGTGGAGCTGGAAGGCTTTCGAATCGTGGTTACCCACGGCGACCAGTTCGGTTCGCCGACGCCGGAGATGGTTCAACAGGCCTTCCCCGATGCCGAAATCCTGATTTTCGGCCATACCCATCGTCCGTTGCTGACACTGGTCGACGTAGTCGTCACCGTGATGAACCCCGGGGGGGCCGGGCACCGCCGCTTCAACCTGCCGCCTTCGGTAGGAATTCTGGAATTGGAGCCTGGTATTCCGCCGCGTGGTAGGCTGGTGCCGCTGTTACCTGCGGACGAGTAATCCGCTCTACTGCACCCATTGGGCGAGCGGGGTGGTTCGGCGGAACGCCTCGGGGTGGCCCCGAAACCATGCCATGATCAGCAACAGCTCATCGATGCAATCGGTGGGGAGCGGTCCAACTGCCGGCTCGGCTTTGACGACGTCATCGGCCACAACGCCGCGAAACGCCTCGTGCTCGATCGGGGTCGACGGATAGGGGAACGTCGCGCGCACGACGCCACGGCGGATCAGATACGCCCGGTCGTCGCCGAACGTGCCGGGATCCCGATACACGAAGGTCAACAGGTCCACTGCGGTTCGGGCTCGAACGATGGCACCGAACAGCCATTCGAGCTGCTCGAACTTCTCCCGCCATTTGGCCGCCAGCTCGTACTCGGACCGTGCCGCAGCGCCCTGCATCGCCGCTACTACCCGGTCCATCGGCTGAATCGTGCGACCTTCCAGGAACGCTATCGCGGTTTCGACGCGTTGCCGATAATCCCATTCCGCCACGAAGCCCGCGCATGGCCCGGCACAGAAGCCGAAATCATGGCGCATGCACGCAGCCCGGCGAGTCTGATCGAACAGATCGCCCTGGCCGGAGAAAACGATCGGCATGTTTGCCGCACAATCACGCAGCCCGAGTAGGTCAGCCAGTGTGCGAACCGCTTCGGCCGTGCGACTGAACGAACGAAACGGGCCGTAACAACACAGGTCGTCGGCGCCGATTGCAGCGCCGCTGGTAATTCGCGGAGCCGGACCGCCGGAGAGTTTCACGAACACCGCTCGACGGGTCTGGTTGAGGCGAAGATTGAAGTGGGGGCGATGGCGGTGGATCTGGCGAAGCTCGGAGAGATAGGCTGCGAATTCGCTGGGTACGTATTCCCATTGAATGTCGTGCGCCGCGTGGAGTATTCGAGCGGCTTTGTCGTCCGGATACGTTGCCCGGAAATAGCTGAGCAATCGGGTTCGGAGCCGCTTGGCCTTGCCGACGTAAATGACCCGCCCGATCGCATCCAACATGCGGTAAACTGCCGGGCGATTCTCGCTCAACCCCCGGATCCGGTCCCCCAGCGCTCCCAAGTCGGTCGCGGGTAGCGGAAGCCGAAGTGCCCGGGTCCGTCTCACGTTTGGCAGCGGTGGCAGAGGACCGAGATGCGGCCGTCGATGGCATGCGTACCGGTGAGTCGGGTCCCGCACGCCTTGCACGGCTCACCTTCCCGGCCATAGACGAACAACTCGAGCTGAAAATTGCCCCGCTCACCCGTCCCGGTGCGGTAGTCGCGGAATGTGGTGCCGTTCGACACGATCGCGGCCTCGAGGATTCGCTTAATCTCCGCATGCAGCCGTGGGACTTCATCGGGACGGACGCGGTTGGCAGCTCGCGACGGATCAATTCCCGCCGCGAACAACGCCTCGTTCGCGTAGATGTTGCCCACGCCCGCCAGGTGACGCTGATCCATGAGCACCTTTTTCACCGCTTGGCGTGAGCTGCCGAGGATTTCGGCCAGCCGCTCGGGCGTGAATGACCGTTCCAGCGGTTCAGGCCCGATCGCGGCGTCGTAGGCCTTCCAGGCGCGATCGTCGAGCAGGAGTAGCGTTCCCAGTCGCCGCACATCGCGATAGACCAACCGACGTCCGTTATCGAGCCGAGCCGAGAGCACTGCGTAGCGACGCTGGTCGGGCGTAAGCGGCCTCTCATGCACAATCAGAGAGCCGGTCATTCCGGGTTGCACCACCAGTCGCCGCTCACCCAGATCAAATACTGCGTGTTTGGCTCTACGCCTCAAGCCTCGCACGGTGGCCCCCTCGAGCGCGCGCACTAGTCGCCGCCGCGTGGTTCCACGGAGAACATCGTCGTGTGAGAGAGCCACCTGCCGCAAGGTGCGGCCAACCACCCGGGGCCGCAGCTCGCGAACGATGGTCTCGACTTCGGGAAGCTCTGGCATTGGGTGGGAAATTTATAGCGGTCGGCTATCAGCTATCAGCTATCAGAGGGTCGGGGGAGGGCCCAAGCGACGGTACGACCTTCCGATCCCTAGGAATCGGAGATCCGCATTCAATTCTGATAGCTGATAGCTGATAGCTGATAGCTAACGAGGGGCCCGTCCGCTTGTACCCGGCCAGGCCCCATTTCGTCAGGGAGCTACGTGAATCGTCCCCTGCATGGTGGTCGGATGGAAAGTGCAGTGGTAGTTGTAATCACCTGCGGCGGTCAGGGAAACGGTATAAGTGTCGTTCCCACCCATGTTCCCCGACGGCGAGAACTTATTGTCATCCGAGACGATGTTGTGGATAACCGACGTGGCGTTGTAGTCGGTGCCGCTGTAGTCCCGGTTGACCCACCGGATGGAAACGCTGGCACCGCCATTTAAGGAGACGTTCTTGATCTTGGGCTGAAACCCCGAGACCTGCGCCCCCGACGGCATGTTGATATCATTGGCGGCTGCCGTTGGCGGCGGCGGCGCCGAGCTCGAGCCGGTGTTGTCGTAGCCGCAGGCTGCCGCGAAGCAGAGCCCTACGGGTACTACGAGAAGCCTAAGTGCAGCCATGGACACGCCTCATGTAAAAGGGACGGGGGCCCGCCCGGGTTAGCTCCCGGTCGCCCGCTGAAATTATAAAACACCCGCCATGTTGGACGTTTGGTTCAGAAAGAGACGCACACAACCCCCGGCCGATCGACGCTCTCCGCTGTCCCTCTGGTCAGGTAAATGCAGAAATTCATTAACAATATTGTGGAAAGCGGATTCGGACCTTGGGGAGGTGCCTGCAAGCATCAACCAGCCGGCGGGAAGCCTCTCGCAACGTCTCGATACAGCGTGTATCAGGCGAGATGACTCAGCGTAGGCCGGAACGTGCCAGGCCAATGAGGGCGGCGATTGCATGTCGTTGCCTATGAACAGCTTGCGCTGGCTTGATCGGGGAGGGTGATCCCCGGGTATGGTGACTCTCGCGACAAGGTCGCGAGATCAACAATCCCGTGTGGGGGTCCTAGCTGACTGTGGCGAGACGGCTGGCTTCACGCCACCCGATGTCCCGGCGGAAAAATTTTCCCTCGAACTCGATCTGTTCCGCGCCTTCCCGGCTCAAACGTTGAGCCTCCGAGAAGGAGCTCGCCACCGCGGTCACATTCAGCACCCGTCCCCCGGCTACCCTGAGCCTGTTGGAGTCATCTCGGTTGGTTCCTGCGTGGAAGACCATTACGCCGGGCGGCAGATCAGTCGGAAGGGCAATCGGTGCCCCGCGTTCGGGGCGGTCGGGATACCCTTTGGCGGCCAGCACGGTGGTTACCGCTGCGCCCGGTCCGGTCGGGAGACTGTTGGGGGATTGCCCGTCGGCAATCCGGCCAGAGGCGTCGGTAAAGCCACCCTGAAGGAGCGGCAGAACCACCTGGGCCTCGGGGTCACCTAGCCGGCAGTTGAATTCAACCACTGAGAGAGCTCCGGCCCGATCGACCATCAGCCCCGCGTACAGCACACCCGAGAACGGCGTTCCCCGCCTCCTGAGCTCGGCAAGGACGGGGAAGTAGATCTCCTGTCGAGCCCGCTCGATGAGATCGGGTGTCGCCAGCGCCACGGGGCTATAGGCACCCATTCCGCCGGTATTCGGACCCTGATCCCCCTCCAAAAGCCGTTTGTGGTCCTGTGCGGCCGGCAGAAACTCGACCGCGGTTCCATTTGTGAGCCCGAAGAGGGAGATCTCTTCGCCTTCGAGGAAGCTCTCCACCACAACCACGCGACCGGCCTCGCCGAACGCGCCATCACCCAGCATTGCCCGAACCGTTTGCGCCGCCTCCTTCCGCGTGCCGCAAACGACCGCACCCTTACCGGCGGCGAGCCCCGATGCCTTCACGACCAGCGGCTCGGCGTGCTGATCGACATACGTCAAGGCCGACGGAAGATCCGTAAACGTGCCGCTGCTCGCTGTGGGAACGCCCGCGGCAGCCATGATCTCCTTCGCGAATGCTTTCGAGGCTTCGATCTGGGCGCCTGCAGCGCTCGGTCCCATGACCGCGCGTCCCTCAGCCCGGAGACGATCGGCCAATCCGAGAGCCAGCGGAATTTCAGGTCCAACGATGGTGAGATCGATGCCGAGCATGTCTGCGGCGTCGGCAATTCGGTCGATGTCTTCGGACGGAATCGGGAGGTTATGCGCAACCAACGCGGTGCCGGGGTTCCCCGGGGCACAGTGAATGTCGGCGTCGGGATTTTCGCGGCGAAGCGTCCAGCAGATGGCGTGCTCCCGTCCGCCTCCGCCGACGACGAGAATCCTCACCGGCGCTGCGCCGAACGAAAAGCTTCGGCAGCGCGCTCCGCGGCACGCTTGGCCGCATCGGCGACGGCGCTCGCAAACTCCCGAGCTTCGGCGGCATAGTGGCTGCCCGCCGCGCTCAGGTCGTCCACCAGCGGGCGCGATGCAGCTTCTGACCCGCGGCGAACGTACTCGCCTCGAAGTATCCGGTCGTACTCGCCGCTCGCCACCCACTGCTGCAGCTCGGCGGCGCGTATGGTGTTCATCGGGTGAGTGAGTGCCAGCGTATTCAGAATCTTGTAAATGGCGTCGAATCCCTCACGACTCGCCAAATACTCGTTGGCCTGAACCATGAATGCGTCTACGCTCAACTGCCCGGTGTTGATCTGACCCCGCGTGCCCCCGGCCATTTTCATGAACAACCGCTGGGACGCGACCACATCCTGGCTTCCCAGCAGCCCCGCGCGGTCGGCGGACAGCTCGGCCTTGCGGGCCCATTCCAGAATCGCGAGCCGGATGGGGAAAAGGGCAATACCTGCGAGGATCGGCAGTGCCGCAAGCCCGACGCTCAGCAGAATCTCGGCGATCGTTCGGTAGAGTGCATGGCCGCTGACCACGTGTCCCATTTCATGCGAGAGCAGCACCCGCAGCTCGTCATCATCCAGCATCTCGAGCGCGGCGGAATGCACCACAATGAACGGATCGTCCACGCCGTATGCGCCGGCGTTGAAGACCGGGGTTTGTGAGACGTAGAGCTCGGGCACCTTGGGCCAGTCGAAGGTCCCTGCTACTTCAGTCTGCAGGCTCCAGAGCTTGGGAAACTGGACCCCACTCGCGCGCACCGCGTTGCCCTGGAAGAGCAGTCGGATGCCCCGTTCTCCGCCAAGGAAGCTGATCACCTTGCGAACGAGATCGTCGAAGCCAGGAACCGCCCGCAAAGACTGGAGTGCGGCGCGATCGGCCGGATGCTCCCAGCTCACTCCGGCGATCTCGGGAAACCGGATGCGAGGTCGAGTGGTGGGGACGGACGTCATGGTCTGCTCACGGCTGAAGGTCTGGCACCGTACGTAGGGCGCTAAGCAATGTTTCAATTTGAAAAGCGTAAAAGGTGAACGGTAAACGGTGAACAGGGAACTGCAGCATGCTACGGAATCGCCTGTTCACTGTTCACCGTTCACCGTTCACGCAGTTCCATCAAACGCCTGCTCCAAATCGGCGATCAGGTCTTCCGGATCCTCGCAGCCGCAGCTCAGGCGAAGCAAGCTGTCGGTCAACCCCATCTCCTGGCGCAGGGCGGGGGGGACGGCGGCGTGAGTCATGGAGGCGGGATGCCCGATCAGGCTCTCGACCCCGCCGAGCGACTCGGCCAGGGCGAAGATCCGGAGCTTCTCGACGAACCGCCGGACTCGCCCGGTATCACCCAGGTCAAAGGAGATCATTCCGCCAAAGCCGGTCATCTGCCGGCAGGCGAGCTCGTGCTGCGGATGCGATGGAAGTCCCGGATAGTAAAGCCTGGTGACTTCCTTACGAGTGGTGAGCCATTGCGCGATTCTGCGGCCGCTGGCGTCGTGCTGGCGCATGCGAAGCGGCAGCGTCTTGAGCCCCCGGAGCGCCAGCCAGCAGTCCATCGGACCCGGCACCGCACCTGCCGCGTTCTGAAGAAATCCCAGTCGTTCGGCCAGGTCGTCCCGGTTTGTGACCAGCAGCCCGCCGACCATGTCGCTGTGGCCGTTGAGGTACTTGGTGGTCGAATGGAGCACGATGTCGGCACCGAACGCGAGCGGGCGCTGAAAGAACGGCGTAGCGAATGTGTTGTCGACTGCGTAGAGAAGCCCGCGAGCCTGAGTGAGGTCCCCCACCGCGGCGAGGTCGGTCAGGAACATCATCGGATTGGTCGGCGTCTCGCAGAACACGAGCCGGGTTCGCGGCGTAATGGCCCGCTCGATCGGCCCGATGTCGCGCATATCGACGAAGGTGAACTGCAACCCGAGCTCGGCGTAGACACGCATCATCAAGCGCATGCTTCCACCATAGACGTTTTCGCCGCACACCACATGGTCGCCAGCCTTGAACAGCTTGAGAAGCGCGTCGAGGGCCGCCAGTCCCGAGCCGAAGGCGAAGCCATGGGCTGCGCCCTCCAGGCTTGCGACATTACGCTCGAGAGCCTCCCGGGTCGGGTTCTGGGTTCGGGCGTACTCATAGCCTTTGTGTCGGCCCAGGGATTCCTGGACGTAGGTAGATGTCTGATAAATCGGAGGCATCACGGCGCCAGCCAGCGGGTCGGGATCCTGACCCGCGTGAATAGCGCGGGTGGCGAAGCCGAGATCGGTATCTTGTGTGCGCGCGCGAGTCATCGCAGGGGCCGGGCAGATGTCGGGGAAGCGTAACGGCTTGCGCTGCATCCCTGCAAGCGGCTGGTTGAAGATTTCCCCTACGGAATCTACTTTCGCGGAGTGACTTCCTCCTCTCAGCGCAACTCGGGTGCTGCGCGCTGCCTCGTGGTAGACGACGATCCCCAGGTGCGCGGAGCGTTGGTGCGGGTCATCCAGTCGCAGGGGCTGTCGTGCGTGGAGGCATCCTCCGGAACGGAGGCGCTCGATCTCCTGCGGCGGGATGGCGAAATCCCCGTATGCATCTCGGACATCTACATGCCCGAGATGGACGGCGTGACCTTTCTCCGGCAGGCCCTTGAGCTCTACCCGGACATGGCGATCATCATGCTCACCGGCGTTGCCGAGGTGAGCACGGCGGTCGAGTGTCTGCAGATTGGGGCGCTCGACTACATCTCCAAGCCCGTGCTCATCGACGAAGTGAAGGCCCGGGTGGAGAAGGCGCTCGAAAAGCGCGATCTGATTCTGCAGAACCGCTTCTATCAGCAGCACCTCGAGAGTCGAGTGCGCGAGCTCGACCGGCTCAATAAGCAGTCACTCATCAACGGCGTGCAGATGCTGGTCCACGCGCTCGAGGCCAAGGATGCGTATACCAGCGGCCATTCGGCCCGAGTCAGCAAGTACGCCGTCAAGACCGCCGTGATTCTTGGAATTACCGGAGAACGGATCGAGCAGATAAGACTGGGAGGGGAGCTGCACGATATCGGCAAGATCGGAACCCGGGAGGCGGTGCTGAACAAGCCCGGGCCTCTAGCTCCCGAGGAGTTCGAGCACATCAAGATTCACGTTACGCTGGGGGAGCGCATTCTCGCGCCATTTCTCGGCGAATCTCCCGGCGTGCTCCAGATCGTCCGGTCGCACCACGAGAGAATGGACGGCAGCGGGTTTCCCGATCACTTGCGGGCGTCCGAGATTCCGATCGAAGCGCGAATCGTCTCGGTAGTGGACGCCTTCGATGCAATGACGACCAATCGTGCCTACCGTCCCTGCCGGACACCGGGAGAGGCCGTGGATGAGCTGCGCGGCCATGCCGGACCGCAATTTGACCCTGACGTGGTACACGCGTTCCTGACCGCGTTCCCCGACGTCGCGGCGCGTCCACTTCACGCCTGATAGTGCTTACGTGTCCTCCACCTTGATGATCAGCGTGTCGGGAATGCGGGGCCTGGTCGGCACCGACCTCACTCCCGAGCTGGTAGCGCGCCATGCGGCCGCGCTCGGCGCCTGGGCCAAACAGAAGAACAATCCGCTGGTTGTGCTCGGCCGGGACGCTCGGACCAGCGGACCCATGTTCGCGCGAGCAGCAACCGCGGGCCTCATGTCGACCGGGGCCGAGGTCATCGATCTCGGGATCGTGCCGACGCCCACGGTGCAGCTGGCGGTGGAATATCACCATGCCGGCGCCGGACTCATTCTCACCGCCAGCCACAATCCCATCGAGTGGAACGCCCTCAAATTTGTCGGACCTGACGGGATCTTTCTCGATGCGGCGGATGGCGCAACGGTCCGCGCGCTGGCCGAGACCGGGCCGCCGCGAGCCGACTGGAACGGAATCGGTGGCGTGCGTGCCGACCCGGACGCTGTGGAGCGCCACCTTGCCGCCATCCTTGCGTTGTCGGTGATCGACGTCGCGGCCATCCGAGCCCGGAAGTTCCATGTTGGCCTGGACTGTGTAAGGGGAGCCGGAGGTGTCGCGCTCCCGCCGTTGCTCGAACGCCTCGGCGTGCGGGTAAGCGGCATCCACCTTGACCCAGATGGACGGTTCCCCCATCCGCCCGAACCCATTCCAGAAAACCTGCGCGATCTGGGTAACCTGGTGCGCGAGAGCGGCGCGGATCTCGGCCTCGCGGTGGACCCGGATGTCGACCGGCTCGCCCTGGTGGACGAGCAAGGCAACGCGATCGGGGAAGACTACACGCTGGCATTGGCTGTCCGGGCCGTGCTCGCGGGGACGGGGAACCCGAATGGTGGCCCGCCGGTTGTGGTCGTGAATCTGTCGACCAGTCTGGTAGTGGAAGACGCGGCGCGCGACTTCGGTGCCCGGTTCGTACGTGCCCCCGTCGGCGAAGCCAATGTTGCCCGATCGATACGCGACGAAGGTGCAGTAATCGGAGGAGAGGGGAACGGTGGTGTGATCTTGCCCGCTCTTCATATAGGCCGGGACGCACCACTGGGGGTGGCCTTGATCTTGCACCATCTGGCCAAGATTGGGACGTCCCTTTCCCGGGTCGTGGCCGCTGCGCCGCGCTACACTATCCTCAAGGCGAAAGCGCCGCGCGGCCGTGACTTGGGGCCGCTGTTCGAGGGGATGCGTCGCCGCTTCCCGGACGCGGCAGCCGATGAACGCGATGGACTCAGGCTTGCTTGGCCGGATCGCTGGCTGCATGTGCGGCCCTCAGGAACCGAGCCGATTGTTCGCCTGATCGCCGAAGCCCCAACGGCCGCCGATGCAGAGCAACTGGTGGCCGCGGGCCGAGAACTTCTGACCTAGGGGACCGCGCACGGATGTGTGGAATCGTTGGCTATATCGGCCCTCGACCGGCGGCGGGATTGCTGCTCGACGGCCTGAAGCGATTGGAATACAGGGGATACGATTCGTCAGGCATTGCCATCGTCAACGGCAAGGGCCTCGAGATCGCCAAAGCGGCCGGGAAGATTTCGGTGTTGGAGCAGCAACTTGAGGGAGAGCTGCCCGCCGGGACGGTCGGCATTGCACACACTCGCTGGGCCACGCACGGCGCGCCCACGACCCCCAACGCTCACCCGCACACCGATCAATCAGGGCGCATCGCCGTCATCCACAACGGTATCATCGAGAACGCCGCCGCCATTCGAAAGGCGCTCCAGCAGCGGGGCCACACCTTCAAGTCGGAGACCGATACTGAGGTGCTGGCACATCTCGTTGGCGAGTTCTACCGCGGAAATCTCGAGGAAGCGGTAGCTGCTGCGCTGCGAGACGTGGACGGCGCCTACGGCCTGGCTTTCGTCTCGGCCGACGAGCCCGGAGTGCTGGTCGCGGCCAGGAAGGGCTCGCCGCTTCTGGTTGGTGTGGGGGAAAACGAGTGGTTCGTCGCCTCCGACGCTTCGCCATTGCTGCAGCACACTCGGTCGGTCATCTACTTGGACGACGGCGAGATGGCGATCCTCTCGCGCGACGGATACCGCATCCGGAATCTGGAGACGGCCCAGATCGAAAAGCCGGTGAATCAGATCGAGTGGGACCTCGCGGCCATCGAGCGCGGCGGTTATTCCCACTTCATGCTCAAGGAAATCTGCGAGCAGCCGGAGAGCCTCCGGAACACGCTGCGTGGCCACCTGCTCGAAGACGAAGGGACGTCACGGGTCACCGGTCTCAACCTCTCGGACGATGATCTCAAGCAGATCCAGCGGATCATCATCACGGCCTGCGGCACCTCCTGGCATTCGGGTCTGATCGGCGAGTACATGCTCGAGGAAATGGCTCGCGTGCCGGTGGAGGTCGAGTACGCCTCCGAGTTTCGTTACCGGAATCCGGTCGTAGACAACAAGACGCTTGTGGTTGGGATTTCCCAGTCCGGCGAGACGGCAGACACGCTGGCAGCGATTCGGGAAGCCAAGCGACGTGGAGCCCGAACTATCGGCGTAGTGAACGTGGTTGGCTCGACGATCGCACGGGAAGTGGACGGCGGTTTGTATCTGCACGCGGGGCCGGAGGTTGGCGTCGCCAGCACCAAAGCTTTTACTAGCCAGGTAGCGGCATTGGCGCTTATCTCCCTGCGTATCGCCAGGCTGCGGAATCTGAGCATCCTGCAAGGCCGGCAGATCATTCAGGCCCTGGGCAAGCTGCCCGATCAGATGGCCCATATCCTCGAGCGTGCATCCGAGGTCGAGCAGCTGGCCGACCGGTTCCTCAGCACCGGTCACAACGCGCTCTACCTGGGGCGCGGCGTGAACTTCCCGGTGGCGTTGGAGGGAGCCCTGAAGCTCAAGGAAATCTCATACATCCACGCGGAGGGGTACCCCGCGGCCGAGATGAAGCACGGGCCGATTGCGCTGATCGACGAGAATATGCCCGTTGTCTTCATTGCCCCCAAGGACGCAGTGCACTCGAAGATCGTGTCCAACATCGAAGAGGTGAAGGCGCGGGGTGGCAAGGTTATTGCACTGGTAAACCCGGGTGATGCCGAGATCGAGCGGCTGGCAGACGCCACCTTCACGATCCCGGAAACGTTGGACCTGTTGACGCCGATGTTGACCAGCCTCCCCTTGCAGCTGCTGTCCTACTACGTGGCCGTGCGCCGCGGCTGCAATGTGGATCAGCCGAGAAACTTGGCCAAGTCGGTGACGGTGGAGTAGCGGGCGAACCGATAACGCCCCCACATCGGCATCGATTTGGTCGATTCTAAAGCCCCGGAGCCTTGGCCCCGGGGCTTGTTCTTGTAACCCACGCGCAAATCGCTACTTAGTCTGCCGGGCCCTCCGGCAAGGTCCAGGTCTGCCCGATTTCTCTAATTACGATCCGATCGCGTTCGGGGCCGGCAGCATTCAGCAACCGCTCGATCGGTTCATGCATGGGCTCGCGACTGAGCCGGAAAGTGGAATGGTGCACCGGCAGAACGTGAGTCGCGTTCATCTGACGCGCCATCCGCCACGCTTCCTCGGGTGATGCGTGGTTTGCGATCCAGGGGTCGTACGCGCCGATCGGAAGGATGGCGAGGTCGATCGGGCCTCGCCGGCCGAGCGGAGCGAATGCGTCGGTGTACGCAGTGTCTCCGGCGAACAGAACCGTCCGGCCGGAACGCCGCAGCAGATACCCGCCGTACCCTCTATGCCGATCGGTGATCATTCGCGCACCCCAGTGACGCACCGGAACCGATTCGATCTCGATTCCCGCAACGGTCACTCGCTCTCCCCAAGGCAGCTCATCGACTTTCCGAAAGCGCCGGACCAGGTCGCTATTGCCCGGCTGCACGATGACAGGCACGTCGCGCCGTAGCGAACGCAGCGTACCCAGGTCGGTGTGGTCCATGTGTGCGTGCGACAGGAGCAGCAAGTCGAGCTGTGGCAGCTCGGCGGGTCGCAGCGCGGGGGCAGTGAGCCGCCGGGGCCCGAGCTTCGCACGTCCCCGGCCTACTCCGATCCTCGCTTCGAGTGCGGGATCGGTCAGGAGCCACACACCGAAGAAGTTGGCCAGGACAGTCGCATGACCCAGCCAGGCGAACGTCGCCTGACCATCGGGCCAGCGGTCGGGATGCGGACGCCGAGGCGCAGGTCGCACTCGACAACTGCGCTGTTCGGAGCCTGCAGGATCTATCTCATCGGTTTTGTAAAGCTGTGCCATGACTTCCTCGAGACTCGAGAATACCGGACGCATTAACTTAGTGACCTCCTCCGGGGGTACGTGCGCGACCGGCCAAGTGGCGACCAGGGACTACAATGCGGGTGGTGCTTCAGCGGGTCTCGAGGGCTGCGGTAAAGATCGACGGCCGCGTAGTGGGTTCTATCGGGGCGGGATTCTGCCTGCTGGTCGGCTTTACCCACAGCGACACAACCGCGCAGGTGGAGTGGATGGCCGAGAAGATTTCGGGGCTGCGGCTCTTCTCCGATGCCGAGGGAAAGATGAATCTGGGGCTAGCCGAGGTTGACGGCAAAGTTCTCGTGGTTTCGCAATTCACGCTGTACAGTGATGCGGAGAAGGGCCGCCGGCCATCGTTCATAGATGCGGCACGACCGGAAACCGCCATTCCACTCTACGAGAGCTTTGTCGCCGCGCTCCGCGAGCGGAAGCTCGAAGTGGCGACAGGACGTTTCGGCGCGATGATGGAGGTGGAGCTCGTCAACGACGGGCCGGTAACGCTCGTGCTGGAGCGATCGACATGAGCGGGCCGACGCTGGTGCTGGCCTCGGGATCCCCGAGGCGCAGGCAACTGCTCGAAATGCTGGGGCTCGAGGTCGAGGTTCGACCGCCGCACATACCGGAAATCCGTGGAGCAGACGAGTTGCCGCAGCCATACGTCGAGCGACTCGCCCGGGAGAAAGCTGCCAGCGTCAGCGGGGATCTGGTGCTTGGAGCGGATACCACGGTCGTGGTCGAAGGCGAGATGTTGGAAAAGCCATCAGATGCCGCCGACGCGCTTCGGATGCTCCGTCGCCTCCAGGGCCGGACCCATCATGTGATCACCGCGATCGCTCTCAAGACACCGGCAGGCACGCTCGGGGCCACCGACGTGACGGCGGTTTCGTTTCGGCCGGCTGATGACGAGCTGCTCGCAGCGTACGTAGCTACCGGCGAGCCCATGGATAAGGCTGGGGCCTACGGGATTCAGGGATTCGGTGCGGCGTTGGTGGAAGGCATTCAGGGCGACTTCTTCGGCGTGATGGGACTGCCGCTTCGGCTGGTGCTCCAGCTGCTGGAGCGGGCGGGACATCCTTACTTCTTTGGTCAGGAACGGGCCGGGACCGGACCTGCCTGATTCTACCGAGTCGATCAAGCGCGCTTTATTCCAGCTGTTCCCGTCTACTCCCGGCCGCCTCCATCTGCGCTGGCACGCTCCCGTCGCACCCGAAACACTTCAACCGCCTGGCTCTTCCCCCGTAGACCCAGCCCTGCAGGCTCCTCGGCATCCACGACATCGCCCGAGACGCGCCGGTAGGCCTCGCTGACCAGGATCTCTCCTGCGGCTGCCTCGCTCGAGAGGCGCTGCGCCACGTTCACGGCATCCCCGATCACGGTGTACTCGAGCCGTCGCAGGCTCCCGATGTTGCCGACGAACACCTCACCGTAATTGATGCCGATGCCGACGCCGATCTCGGGACGGCCAGCCGCGTGCCAGCGCCCATTGAGCGCGTCGACCGCCCGCTGCATCGCATGCGCGGCTTCGAGTGCCCGCCGGGGATCGTGCTCCCGTGCGAGCGGCGAGCCCCACAGAGCCATCAAGGCGTCGCCGATAAACTTGTCGAGCACGCCGCCATGCTCGAAAATCACGTCCACCATCTCGCTGAAGTATTCGGTCAGCATCTCAGCGATGGCATCGGGTGACATTCCTTCCGCAATCGCGGTGAAGCCGCGAATGTCGGCGAACAGGATGGTCATCGCGCGCCGATCGCCGCCAGGCTGGATCGGAGTCTTCTGACGGATGATGTCCGCCGCGACGTCGGGTGCGAAGTAGCGTTCGAAGTTCGACCGGACCAGTGTTTCACGGCGTGCTTGCTCGGCATAACGGGAGTTCTGAATCGCGACGGCCGCGAGCCCGCTGAAGGCAATCAGGAACTGAAGGTCCTCGTCGGTGAAAGCATTCTCCGCAGTCACGCTGTCCACGTAGAGCACGCCCAGCGCTTCGTCGGCGGATGCCATGAGAGGCGAGCACATCGCACTCCGCACGTTCTGCATGCGGATCGATTGGCCTTTGAACCGGGGATCGGTGGCTGCGTTCTGGGTAAGGACTGCGACCTGCTCGTCCATCGCCTTCCGGACGATGGAGCCGGAGACGCGCTCGACTTCAGCGCCGCCGAGCCGGGCCCGGGAGAGCCGGGTAATCAGCTCGCCGGTGTTGTCCTGCCGCAGCAGAATGGCGACTCGATCCACCCGCATGACTTCGAACGAGACTGCGGCGATGGTGTCCAGCAGGCGATCGATGTCGAACTCGCCGGTGAGCTTCTGAGCCATTGAAAGCAGGAGGGACAACTTGCGGGCGGAGACGTCACCGGAGGTGGGTCCGGCGGCAGCCACTTCCCGGACGATCGTGCTAGCTCCTGTCGCGGACGCCGATGGCCGCTCGGGCTCGACCGGGACTGCTTCCAGCTGATAGCCGACCTTCCCGAACGTGACGGTGTCGTTGACGCTCAACCGGGCATTGGTCGCTCGACGCCCGTTGATGTAGGTGCCGTTCGAGGAGCCCAGGTCCTTCAGGCTGACTCCGTCCGGCCCGGCCCGTAATTCCGCGTGGCGTCGCGAGATGGTGGGATCGTAGACCGTGATATCGCAGCCCACCCCGCGGCCCACGACCATGGTCCGGCCGGCGGGGAGATCGTGGCGCTGGTTGCCTGAAAGGCTGACGAGCCGATAGCTGAACATCGCGTCTAAGCTAAGGGTACCGGGGCATTTGCGCCCTGCTTGCAAGCGCCAGGGCCAGCATGACGGCGCGCGCCTTGGCCTCGGTCTCGCGCCATTCGGCCGCGGGATCGGAATCGGCCACGATCCCGGCGCCTGCCTGGACCCAAGCGCGGCCGCCTTGAATCACGCAGGTCCTGAGGGCGATGGCGGTATCGAGCACCTGCGCCCCCCAGCCGACATAGCCCACCGCCCCAGCATATGGTCCCCGCCTGACCGGCTCCAGCTCGTCGATGATTTCCATTGCTCGCACCTTGGGGGCTCCTGATACGGTACCTGCCGGGAAGCAGGCCGCCAGGGCGGCGAGGGCGTCGAGCCCGGGCCGCAGTTTGCCGCGGACCTCGCTCACCAAGTGCATGACATGGGAGTAGCGTTCGATGGTCATGAAGTCCGTCAGGCGAACCGAACCGAACTCTGCAACCCGCCCGACATCGTTGCGGCCGAGATCGACCAGCATCAAGTGTTCGGCTCGCTCCTTTGGATCGGCTTCCAGCTCCGCTGCGAGCGCGGCGTCCCGGTCCGGCGTGTCGCCGCGGGGGCGGGTCCCGGCAATGGGCCGAAGAATGACCTCACCATCCTCCACTCGGACCAGGATTTCAGGCGAGCTGCCCACCACGTACATGTCGTCGCATTGGAGGTAGTAAAGGTAGGGCGCGGGATTGAGCGCCCGGAGATAGCGATAGGTCAGGAAGGGATCAGGGGCGGACAGGTCGAGCCTGCGCGACAGGACCGTCTGGAACGTGTCTCCCGCCGCGATGTACTCCTTGATCCGCCGCACATCGTCCTGAAAGTCGTGGTCCGCGTATGGCGAGGTGGCCTGCGGGGATGAATCGGGAAGGTCGAGCGGCAACGGTCCTGCCGTTACGGGGGCCTGAAGCCGGCAGAGCCAGTCGTCGATCCGCGCCTCGCCCTGCTCGAACAAACGACGCAGGTCCGGCTCCGCGGCTGACGCGGGAACCTCGACGTTGGCGATTACTGTGGCGCGGTTGTACACGTTGTCGAGCACGAGCAAAGTGTCCGCGACCATCAGGATCGCGTCAGGGAGTCCACGATCGTCCTTCGGCGGGCTCGGGAGTGACTCGATCGTGCGTACGATGTCATAGCCGAGATATCCGACCGCCCCACCGGTGAAGCGGGGCAATCCGGGCACTTCGACAGGGGCGTGTTGTCGCATGGTGCGGCCCAGATGGTCCAACGGTGCCACATCGGGGTCGGCGATCTGCCAGCCCGTTGTGGAGGTCCAGCGCTCGCAGACGCGCCCCCGGTATCGGAAGACTTCTCGTGGGTCGGTCGCAAGAAAGGTGTAGCGCGCCCAACGCTCACCGCCTTCGAGCGACTCCAGCAGAAATCCGTATGGGCCTCGGTGAATCTTGCTGAACGCGGTCACAGCGGTGTCGCCGTCGAGGACGACTTCGCGGGTGATCGGGGTGATGCCGGCAGCCCGGCGCGCTCGTTCGGCAAATGAGGCAAAGCGGTCGATCATTTCGGCGCTCCGACCACGTAGCTCCCCGCAGACGTCAGCGCTACAGACAGATTGTCGCTCGCCGGCCTGCTGGAGCGCTGAAATACGATTGTCTCGTTCGGCCCGAGCTTGCCAATGGCAAGTACGTGCTCGAAGGCGACATCGGAGCCAAAGGCAGCGGTAGCCTCCGCCGGCGCGGCAAAATGGACCGGGTACTTGAATGTGAGGGTCCCCTGCTTGAGCGGTGCCGAAGTCGTGAGATCCAGCCCGTACAGGCCGGGACGGATGTGTACGCTCACGGTGACCGAATCGCCGGCAGTGGAGTCAAACGCCTGAGCGGGAAGTGCCAGGTCGGCGAAGGCGAGCTCATCCGGCTGGGGATGGCGGATTACGATAACCCGGGGCTGACCCCGTCGAACTTTCACGACCGTGTCGTCAGGCGACAGGCTGTCCACGTGGAGGAGAATGACCTGGCTCAAGGAATAGGTGCGGGACGGATCCCCGGTGGTCGTGTCCGTCGGTTTGACTGTGATCGCGGGCCGCGGAGCGGCACATGCCGCCGTGAGCGCGATTGTCCCGGCGGCGAGTCCACGGAATATTCGGAAGCCACGCCGTGACGCACGAGGGCAGATGAGAGGGAATCCGGCTTCCATGACGGTGACCGCTCCGCGGGCAGTAGCTCTGGTGCTCTCACTTCTCTTGGTTCGCTGCTCTTCGCTCACCGCACAAGAAGGCTGGAATTCCGCCGCTGCCCTCACGCTCGCCCGTCGTGGTGTGGAGCGGCGGGAAGCAGTACAGGCTGACCCGACGCTCCAAAGCTACCGTACTCGAGCCCACGGTTTCGTCTTCTTCCTGACCCAGATCGGTAAGGAAGGACTGGGCGGACCGCCGCGTCTGGTCAAAGCCGATGAGTTGGACGTGGAAGTGTACTGGCAGGCACCAAATCGGAGCAAGCAAGTCATCCACGGCTGGCGCGACGGATCATTTCTTCCCACGGACATCGCGTATCATCGCGACCACCTGGGCATTGTGACCAACAACTTCGGAGACTTGATCCGCATCGGCGAGGGCGACGAGGTTCGCGACGCCGTCCATCCTCTGTCCCCGGTCGGCCTCGATGCCTACGACTTTTCTCTGGGCGATTCGCTCACGATCCGGGGACCTCGTGGCGACGTGAAGGTGCGCGAGCTCCTGATTCGCCCGCGGCAGTACGACCGCCCGCTCGTGGTGGGCAGCCTCTATCTGGACGCAGAGTCCGCCGAGCTGGTCCGGTTCCGGTTCAGCTTCACTCCGGCGGCGTATCTCGAGCGAAACCTCGAGGACATCAGCGTGGTCCTGGAGAATTCTCTCCAGGAAGGGCGATTCTGGCTGCCGTACCGGCAGGAAATCGAGATCCGGCGGCGCGCCAGCTGGTTCGACTTCCCGGTTCGAGGCATCATCCGCGGACGCTGGGAGATCGGTGACTACGAGTTCAACGTGCCGCTGCCTCCCTCGGTGCTGGAAGGCCCCGAGATCGGGGGTCTGACCGAGCCGCAGCCGACGGACAGCGCCTGGCCAACTTCGCTCCGTGACGCGATCGCCGCAGAAGCTGCCCCCATTGATCGACAGGATATGGAGGCGCTTCGGGTCGACATCTCACGACTCGCGTCAACCCAGCGACTGAGCGGGCTTCCCCCAACGCGGCTCGCGGTTGGCTCCGTGAGCGACCTGGTTCACGTGAATCGGGTGCAAGGTCTGACTCTCGGCCTGGGCGGCATCGCGCATTTCGGCGGGGGGCGATTCGGCGTTCGCCCGACGATTGCCTTTGGCACCTCCGATCAGCGTGTTACCGGTGGGATCGAGCTCACCGCCGGACTCGGTGCAACTGAACTCGGGATCTTCGGACAGCGGCGGATTCGAGACCTGAGCGATATCCCCGTCATTTCCGGGGCCCTGAATTCGGTGCTCGCCCAGGAGAACGGAGATGATTACGGCGACTACGTTCTCCTCGACGCGGCCGGCGCACGGCTCCGGCACCGACTCGGCTCACGACTTGGGCTTGGCTTCGAGGCGGGTGTGGAGCACAGCACCTCTTTGGACGTGGAAGCGACTCCGGCTCGTGGATCATACCGTCCCAATCCACCCCTTGGCGCCGGCACCTATGGAGTGCTGCGCGCGCGACTGGAGCGGGCCGGCGGAGGCCTCGCGGACGCCGCCGATGTGACCGGCAGTCTGGCTGTCGAAGCGGGTGAAGGTCACACCAGCTACGCCCGCGTGCTGCTGGATGCCTCCTGGCGCGCTCCACTTGGGAGGAGCGCCCTGGCAGGGAAGCTTCAGGTCGGCATGGGAACTGACAGTCTTCCTGCATATCGCGGCTTCGTGCTGGGCGGTCGAGGCACGCTGGTAGGGGAGCCGTTCCGCGGGTTTGGAGGCCGGAGCTACGCCCTGGCGGAGCTGGAATGGCGCGTTGACGTTCCGGCTCCCGCTTTTCCGCTTGGTTCGTTCGCCTCGACCGGCCATACCATGGTGCTGGCACCGTTTTTTGCGGCTGGTTGGTCAGAACGGCCGTACGATGGATTGCCCTGGCCGGCAACAGATGGGGTCCGGCCGGTCGCCGGCGTGGCGCTGGAATTTTTCTTGCGCCTCCTGCGTGTCGAGGCCGGGGTCGGTCTGCGCGATGGTGATTTCGGATTGACCTTCGACGTTCATCCGGACTGGTGGGGCGTGCTCTGACCTACCAGGTCGCCAGCGCCCGGCCTTATGTTGTTCGGCTGGGTGCCGCCCGCCCGCCGTGTCCCGTCCGCCACGTTCTGACAAGCCGAGCCGCCTCATGCAGTTCACCGACGAATGGCTAGTCCCCACTCTGGAAACATTGGTGCCCGAAGATGCCTTGAAGGCACTTCGCGGGACCGAGGGCGCTCCGGCGTCGGTGTGGGAGGCGGTGGTGCAACGCAAGCTGGCGACCGACGCCCAGATTCTCGGCGCCATCGCGTCGCGCTTTCGGCTCCCCGTGGCAGACTTCAGCGGGCTCGATCCGCGGGTCAAGGATGAGATCCCGGAGCAACTGGTTCGCAAGTTCAACGTGTTGCCTCTCAAGGTGACGGACGCCTACCTCGAAGTCGCCACCGCCAACCCGTTCGACCTCGACGCGGAAAAAACGCTCGCGTTCGCCACCGGGCGGGAAGTCCGCATGGCGCTCGGCTCGCCGGCGCGGATCCGGGAAAAGCTGGACGATCTCTACCGGAACGACGACGTCGTGTCCAGGCTCCTTGAGGGGATCGGCGGCGACTTCGACGTCAAGGAAGTTGCCGACGAAGACGATGCTGCCGCGAGCGCGGAGCAGGCGAGCCAGCGACCCATCGTCAGGTTGGTGGACATGATGCTGGCAGACGCCGCAACCAGCCGTGCGAGCGATATCCACGTCGAGCCCGCGGAAGGCGGCGTCGTGATCCGATACCGGATCGACGGCGTGCTGCGCCAGGTCATGAGAATCCCGCGCACCGCCGGCATCCCGCTGATCTCCCGAGTGAAGATCATGTCCGGGCTCGACATCGCTGATCGGCTGCGGCCGCAGGATGGACGGGCGCGAATTACCGTCAACAACGAACCGATCGATCTTCGAGTCTCGACCCTACCCGCGTCCATGGGAGAAAAGGTCGTGATCCGGCTCCTCAGCAGCAAAGGGACCATTCTCGCCCTGGATGGACTCGGCCTGTTCGAGGATGAGGCGGATCAGATTCGTCGCCTGCTGCATTTCAAGGAAGGGATTCTGCTCGTGACCGGCCCCACCGGCTCGGGCAAGACCACCACTCTGTACTCTGCGATTCGAGTGATACAGGGTGAGGGCGTCAACATCGTCACCGTCGAAGATCCGGTCGAGTATCGGCTGGGCGCGAACATCGTTCAGGTCCAGGTTCACGAGAAGGCCAATCTTACGTTCGCGTCGGCGCTGCGCTCGATTCTGCGGCAGGATCCGGACGTCGTCCTGATCGGCGAGATTCGTGACCAGGAAACGGCGCAAATCGCCGTGCAGGCGTCGCTCACCGGGCACCTCGTTCTCTCCACGCTGCACACCAACGACGCTCCCAACGCCGTCACCCGATTGCTCGACATGGGCATGGAAGCGTACAAGATCGGATCGGCGCTCCGCGGCGTGGTGGCTCAGCGGCTCATGCGCCGGCTCTGTCCGATCTGCAAGGAGGTGAGCTCAGATCCGGTGCCGGAGCGGCTGGCTCAGTTCATACCTGCAGGAACCGTTCTGTATCGCGCCGTCGGATGTCCCGAATGCGCATCTACCGGCTATCGCGGCCGGTTCAGCATCGTCGAGGTCCTGGCGATGAATCCCGAGCTGGAGCGTCTGATCGGGTCGGGTGGGACGGCGGATCGGATCGCCGAGATGGGGCGTCGCAACGGTATGAAGTCGCTGTGGGACAGCGGTCTCAGGCACGTGCTCAGGGGCGAAACCACTCTGGACGAGCTGCTTCGGGTCACCGACGTGCCTCAGACCTCGGTCCGGGAGCCGGTGAGCCCTCCACCACCACCTCGATCAGGCCGACGGGGGGCAACTGCGCCGCCGCCGGCACCGCCACCGCCGGTCGCCGCTCCCCAGGCGCCGCCTGCCTTCGATTTTGGCCTCGATCTCGAGTTGCTGGACGAGAGTCCTCCGGCAGACGGTTACGCCCAGGGTGGGCGGGGTATCTGTGTGCTCCTGGTGGACGACGAAGACGACCTCCGCCGCGTCCTGCGCGATCTACTCGAGCGGGAGGGGTTCACGGTTCAGGAGGCCCGGGACGGAATTCAGGCGCTCGACGAGGTCGATCGGCACGCACCGGACATCATTGTGCTCGATCTCAATCTGCCGGGACTCGACGGGTACAGCGTGCTGGCGCAGCTACGGTCGCGCCAGGTGACCAAGGACATTCCGATCGTGGTTCTGACGGCGAAAGGCGACGAGGAGAACGAGGTGAAGGTGTTCGAGCTCGGTGCCGACGATTTTCTCTCCAAGCCGTTCCGCGCCCGCGCACTCGCCGCGCGGCTCGAAGCCGTTCTCGGCCGCCGCGGCCGATGAAGCAGCCCCTCGCCGATCCCGGGCCAGCCCTCGCGCTCATCAAACCGTCGGTCAGGGGCCAACCTGCTTACGCTCTGAAGCCGTTCGAAGCCCGCCGCAAGCTCAATCAGAACGAGAGTCCGTACGACGTGCCGCCGGAGCTCAAGCGGGAGATCCTGGAGCGCATGGCCGGCGCCTCGTGGCATCGCTATCCGGAGTTTGTTCCGGCGCGCCTCCTGGCTCAGCTCTCGACTCGCTTCAACTGGCCGACGGACGGAATTCTGGTGGGCAATGGGTCGAATGAGCTGATCCAGGCCACGCTCGCAGTTTCACTGGAAACCGGCGACCGCGTCGTAGCGCCTACGCCGACATTTTCCCTCTACCGGCTGCTCACGAACGTTTTCGGTGGATGCTACGTGCCCGTGGCTTTTGGCGCTGATTTCCGATACAACGTGGAGGCATTGAGCGAGGTTGCAACCGCCGAGCGGGCACGAGTGATCGTGCTCAACTCGCCAAACAACCCGACCGGCTCCGCGCTTCCGCCCGATGGCGTGGACCGGGTGTTGGAGGATACCGACGCGCTTGTTCTGTGCGACGAGGCCTACCAGGACTTCGGCGGCCCCACCGCCTTGGGGCTGCTTGCCTCGTCGCCCCGCGTGGTGGTCCTGCGGACGTTTTCCAAGGCGCTTGGGCTTGCGGGGCTCCGGTTGGGCGTTGCGCTGGCTCACCCAAGCGTTGCCCGCGAGATCGCCAAGGCCAAGCTTCCGTACAACGTCAACGTGCTTTCACTCACCGCTGCTGAAGTGCTGCTCGCTCATCCGGATCTCGCCGGCGCCCACGTTCCCGAAATCATTGCGACGCGGGACCGGACTATTCAGCAGCTGAACTCAACTCCGGGACTCAGAGTCTTTCCATCCGCCGCGAATTTCATCCTGATTCGCTGTGTCGCTCTGCCGGCGGCTGAAGTGTTCCGCCGGCTGCTCGAGGAGCACGGAATCCTGGTGCGTGATGTATCGGGCGCCCCGGAGCTCGCGGAGTGCCTGCGCATCTCGGTAGGGACACCGGAGGATATGGAGGCGGTGGTGGCGGGGCTGGGGCAGATCTTGAAAGCGTGAACGTCCACCGTTTACGCTTTTCTTATGAGCCGGATCGGCGAAGTCAGGCGAAAGACCAAAGAGACGGACTTGCATGTCCGCCTCGTCCTCGACGGCACCGGCGCGGCGCAGGTGCGCAGTGGGATCGGATTCTTCGACCACATGCTCGAGGCGTTCGCCCGGCATGCCCTGATCGATCTCACGATCGAGGGCAGCGGTGACTTGCACGTGGACGGGCACCACACGGTTGAGGACACCGGCATTGCGATCGGCCAGGCCATCGCGCAAGCGTTGGGAGATCGCGCTGGCGTTCGCCGCTATGCCGACGCCCTGGTCCCGCTGGACGAGGCGCTGGTGCGCGCTGTGGTAGACGTGTCAGGACGTCCCTACCTGTCATATCACGTCGACATCCCCAAGTGGCAAATGCTGGGGGACTACGATGTGTTCCTCACCCCCGAGTTCTTTCGTGCGCTGGTGCTCAATGCCGGGCTCACCGCTCACATCGACCTGGTCCGTGGAGACAATCCTCATCACATCGTCGAGGCGACGTTCAAGGCGTTCGCCCGCGCCATGGATGCGGCAACGACGCTCGATCCGCGGGTGACCGGCGTTCCGTCGACCAAGGGCGTCCTATGATCGCCGTGGTCGACTACGGCGTGAACAACCTCCGCAGCGTGGTTCGTGCATTGTCCGCAGGCGGCCATGACTCGGTGCTCACGGCTGATCCGGACGTGGTCCGGGCTGCGGATCGAGTGCTCGTGCCGGGCGTGGGTCATTTCGGCCAGGCGGCGGCCAACCTGGACCGCAGCGGACTTGGCGCGGCCGTTTGCGAGGCAGCCGCGTCGGGTCGTCCGGTCATGGGGATCTGTCTAGGCCTCCAGCTTTTCCTCGAGTCCAGCGAAGAGGCGCCCGGCGTCCCCGGGCTCGGACTCCTCTCCGGCAACGCAACCCGCTTCAAGGTCGACCTGCCGATTCCCCATGTCGGCTGGGCCAGGGTCGAGGCGACTGCGGCCGGGCGCGCACACGGGATGCTTCGCGCCGTGTTGGAGAAGCCCGACTTCTTCTACCACGTCCACAGCTACCATCCTTCCGGCCTGTCCAATGGAGCGGTGCTCGCGACCGGCGAGTACGGCTATGTGTTCCCGACGATCGTGGGCGAGGGCAATGTGATCGGCGCCCAATTCCATCCGGAGAAATCGCAGCGGGCCGGGCTCGATCTGCTGGGTGCGTTTGCCCGCTGGCGTCCGTGACCACCGTACGTACCAAGTTTGTGGACGTGTACGTTCTGCGGGGTTCGGCGGCAGCCCTGGAGGTGCTGCTTCTGCGCCGCAGCTCCGGCGGGCGATGTCCCGGCTCCTGGGAGACGGTGCACGGACACATCGAGTCCGCCGAATCGCCGGCTGACGCGGCGCGCCGGGAACTGACGGAAGAAACGGGTCTGGAAGCGGAACGGCTCTACAACCTGAGCCGGGTGGAGCTTTTCTATCAGCACCGGCCGGATGAAGTCGCTCTGGTTCCCGTATTCGCTGCGTTCGTGGACGCCGGCGCCGCGGTTCGGCTGAGCTCCGAGCACGATCGCCAGGAGTGGCTTCGTCCCGAGGAGGCCCGCACTCGCTTCGCATGGCCGCGCGAACGCCGTGCGCTCGACGACATCCTCATTCTGCTTCGCGAGGGTGATGCCGGACCGCTCAGCGATGCCTTGCTGGTATGCTAGCCCGACGAATCATTCCCTGCCTCGACGTTGCTGGCGGGCGGGTCGTGAAAGGAGTGCACTTCGAGGCGCTGCGCGACGCCGGAGATCCTGTCGCGCAGGCAGCACGGTACGATGCAGAAGGCGCCGACGAGCTGGTCTTTCTCGACATCTCCGCCAGTCACGAAGAGCGGCGTACGACGCTTGAAATGGTGAGCCGCGTGGCGGATACCGTGTTCATCCCGGTAACGGTGGGAGGGGGCATCCGCTCGGTCCGTGATGGCGGAGATGCCCTCCGCGCCGGTGCCGACAAGATCGCAGTGAACACGGCCGCCGTACGAGATCCGCCGCTGGTCGAACGACTCGCCCACAGCTTCGGGACGCAATGCGTGGTGGCGGCGGTCGACGCCAAACGAATCAACGGACGCTTTACCGTGATGGTCACCGGGGGCCGGGAACAGACTTCGCTCGAAGCGATCGAGTGGATCCGCAAACTCGAATCCCTCGGCGCCGGCGAGATTCTCCTCACCTCGATGGATCGCGACGGCACCCAGTCCGGATACGACCTGCCCCTGCTCCGTGCCGCGGCTGCAGCCGTCCGCATCCCGTTGATCGCGTCGGGTGGGGCGGGGAAGCTCGAGCATCTGGCAGAGGCGCTCGAGGCCGGTGCCCATGGAGTTCTGGCAGCTTCGATTTTTCACTTTCGGGGCTGCTCGATTCCTGAAGCGAGGACCTTCCTGCGCGAGAAGGGCTTCCCCGTGCGGGGAGAACGATAAGCGTTCTGTGCTACACTGAAGTCAGAGCTTGTTCGCGTAGGTGAGGAACTTGTAGCTCCCCTGCCGCTCTATAATCGGCCCAAAGAGTCGCTCGTCGAGAGTGTCACCGGGCGCCTCGATTCGACGGAGGACGCACGGGCCCCACAGCGTGTTCTCGCCCTGGGTGTCCGGTTTCTCGTTGCAGCGTGTTCCCACCACATACAGGGGGCTCCCGCCGCGTTCGTTCAACGCCCGATGCATCCCCTTTTCGCTCTGAATGCTGAGCATGAACCACATCAGGTCGGCATTCATGTCGTAGGGCGGCAGTCCCTGTGGCGCGCTCGGATAGTACAGATAGGCAAACTCGGCTCGCGAAAGGACCAGCTCTCGGAGTGTTGTCGAGTCCCGACGCTCGAGCGCCCGCACAAATGCTCGCACAAGTGATTCCCGGCTTGCCATGCCGTGCGAGAGCCCGTTGGTTGGCGGCAGCCCACGGCGAAATCGGCGCAATGCTTCGTCTCGCGGGATGAAGCTGTCCACGTGGACCGGCGTCGCTTCTGCGAGCGGTTCCCCGGCTCGACGCTCGGCCGCGGCCGGCGTGGGCTCGCCAGTGCAGGCGCTCAGCAACACGAGGACGCAGAGTGGAAGCAAGAATTGCATGAGATGGGGTTCGGCCGCGCCCCAGAGAGCGCGGCCGATAAAGGTTCAGGTCAGATCGAGCGAAATCGGAATCAGATCAATTGATGGCGTACGCGGTCCAGCCCAGCCACCACTGCGCTCCGTTCGACTGAGCCGCGCCGAGATAGCTGGTGTTCTGCCAGCTGCCGCCGAAGTAATTGGCGACCCGTGCCGCGGGAGCGGTGCCGCCGCCCGTGTTCGAGGGAGCCCCGGCCTTCGGTGACCAGTTGAGCCCGGTCGGGTTGAGATTGAAGCCAAGGAGGGTGTCCACCAGTACGTCTGCAGCGTACTGCTTGATGGTGGCCAGACGAGTCGGGTTCCAGTTGGTGGTCTGGGCGTGATCCTTGCCGACGGTGTCGAAGTTGAAACCGTTCTGCGCCAGCAGGGTGTTGGTTATTTGCAGGGAATCCTTGCCGCCAGAGGCCACGAAGAACGAGTCAGTCCAGTCATCCCGGACATTGATGGCGATACCCTTCCAGCGAGCAAGGATGCCATTGATAAACGTCCCGCCGGTACCGCGGCGCAACACGGCGCCATTTCCGTCGGCTACGCCTACCGCCTGGCCTGGGCCGACCAAGGTGAAGTTGCCGAATACCGGCATCGAATAGGGGGTGCTCGCGCCGGTCGAGGTCAGGGTACAGCCGCTCACCGCTGGATCGCAGCCATCGCCCTCGAAGCCCCGCGGATCGCTCGAGAACACGCCCGCGCCCGGCGCCGGCACCAGCCGCTGGGTCTGAAGGCCGATCAAGAACTGGTTTCGGCCCTTGTACCCTTCGGTCCAGTCGAAATGGTCGTCCCCTGATTCATAGGAGACGAGGTAACGTCCGTCCACCGCGCCGCCCCACCACTCGAACGAGTCGTCCAAGCCGGCCATGGTCTGGATGTATTCGTACGTCGTGCCGCGTCCGACCGCGTAGCTCGACAGCGAATTCAGCTCCTGACCGTTCCCGTTGGAGATGTCGAATCCTGCAAACTCGATGCGCACATAGCGCAGGGTTCCGCTGTTGTCGTCATCATTGGTGCCGCCGGCGTAGTTCTCCGGTTCCGGGCCCTCGGTGTTGATGGTCGCGCCGGTCCGGTTGATCTTGCCGTTTCCGATGATGATGAGCCCGCCCCAGTCGCCGGGTTTGCGATTGCCAACCGCCCGAGCCGAGGTGAGCACGATGGGCTCGGCTGCCGTGCCTTCAGCATCGATTTTCGCACCGCGGAGAATCCAGAGCGAGCTGCCGGCGACAGTCGTGTCACCGATGAGCTTGGTTCCCGGCTCGATGGTGAGGGTCGCCCCGCTCTGCACTTTGACGAACCCGCTGATCGTGTACACGGTGTCCTTGACCAGCGTGCGGCTCGCGGTAATCGCGCCGGTGAGGGTGCCCTTCGCGTCGCCGGTCGGCGCGGGGGCAGTGCTGTCGTCTCCACTGCAGCCGACGATCGCCCCGGCGGCCCACGCCGACAGGCCCACCATCAGCAGCATCTTTCCGTGCTTCATCGGTCCCCCTCGTGCTAGGTGTTGTGGAGCGGTATGCAGCAGATGCTGCGCTGGTGAGGTCACAAGAGCTGCAAGGTCAGGATGGCCTTGAAAACACGGCCGGTGAGGTAGCTCCATCGGACCACGTCGCCCTGCGTCACCTTGAACGGCTCGTTCAGCAGGTTCTTGCCCTCGAGCTTGAAGTAGACGTTCCCGGTCACGGGCAGCTGAGCCGAGACGTCGAGCAGGTTGCGGGGCTGCTCATAAGCATCCGGAAGTCCGCCGCTTCCCGCTTCCAAAATCCGCTCGCCCGCAACGTTGTAGAGCACCGTCGCGGTCCAACGGCCCGAGTTGTTGCTTGCCGTCAAGCCGGCGTTCACCACGTATTCCGATTGTCCGACCATGGGGCGGTTCGGATTGGTCAGCGCCGAGAGCCCGGTATTCCCAGGAGTGATGTCGCTCTTCATCAGTGTCGTGTTGGCGAAGAGCGTGAACGGCAGGAGACCCGTCCCAACGAAGCCGAGGTTCTTCCGCAGCTCGAGCTCGACCCCGTAGTTCTCGGCTTTTTCAGCATTCACGTAGCTGAGCTGGTTGGTTCCGGTGGCCTGGACGATCACCTTTTCGATGGGGTTCTTGAACCGCTTGGCGAATACGCCGACGCTCACCACTTCGCCCAGGTTCGGGAACCACTCCCACCGGAGGTCGAAGTTTTGAATGAGCGCGCGCTTGAGGTCCGGATTCCCGATCGTGGTGAAGAAGCCAACCTGCTCGAAGTAGACCACAGGTGAGAGTTCTCGATACTCCGGCCGCGACAGGGTCTGGGAGGCCGAGAAACGCAGGTTGTGGTTGGGCGTCAACCGGTAGTTGAGGGCGAGCCCGGGCAGCACATCGGTATTACGTGGATTCGAGGGAACGACCTGGCCCCCCGGGGTGACCGTGTTCACGTCGAGGTGCCAGTCCTCGATCCGGGCCCCTCCGACAAACTGGAGCCGATGCGTGATCGGGATTTCGAGTTGGACATAACCCGCGGCAACCTTGTCGTCAGCCGTGTATCTGCCGCCGTTGGTGTTGGCGCTCAGGAAAAACGAGTTGGCTGATTCGTTGGCCGGCGTGAAGATCTGCTCGGGAGTCATTTGCCGCTGGGCATCGGTCAGGTTGAGGTTGGTGATGTCATACGCCCGGCTGTCGGCGTCGCGCGACACGGTGCGGAACGCCCCGCCAATCTTGAGCGCCGTAGGATAGGCCCGACCACCGAACTCGAAGCGGACGTTCGCACCGAAGTCCCAACTCGTCTCGCTCATGTCGGTGAACGTCCGGGTGGCGAATCGGGGAGCGCCAAACCACTCGCGTGGCTCCAACCGCCCGCTGGTGGGATCGGGAACGGCCAGATAGCCGATGTCCGAACGATCGGGCTCATCCCGCGTCACCCCCGCCCAGGTCACGGACCAGTCGCCAGAAATCCGGTTGCTCAACAAGTGCTGACCCTGCAACTGATTGGATCGGACCGAGCGGGTGGTGTAGGTCAGCCGCTGGAACTCGAAGTTGTTGGAGAACTCCTCGTTGAATCCGGTGAGGACCGAGGCTTCGTTGTCGCCTCCGCGGGTGTAGGCATTGTTGAAGCTGAGCCGGCTGGACCCGCCCAGTCGCGTGCTCAGGTTCAGCAGCCCACCCCAGAGTACCGTGCCCTTCGCACTGGATCCCTGATACGTGTTGAGGGGCAGCGCCGTCCCCGGCTCGGTTCCGTTCTTGGCCAGGCCGCGAGTCTCGTCCTTGCGAACCTCCTGATCGTTCTGGTAGCTGAATGACCCGAGATAGCCGATGCGTTGGCCGAAGACTGGATCTTCGCCACCCACCGAAATGGACGTGCTCCCGTTCGCGGCGCCGTTGCCGTTGCCGGCGCTCCAGGCATCCCGGAAGGTGCCGATCAGCTGATTTGCCTGGGTCAGGGTTACGCCGCTCAGGTTGCCGGCCGCGCGAACCGGATCGGGGAGCTGGCGGGGGCCGAGCCCGTAGGCCAACCACTCACCTCCAACGGTGGGCGCCTTGACCACATTTTCACCTGCCGCGGCGTCGTTGAACCCGGCTCCGACCGAGAGGCTCATAATCCGGCGAGCAGGAAATTCCTTCGTCTTGATGTTGACCGAGGCACCGCTGAAGTCGCCGGGCTGTTCGGGGGTGAATGTCTTGGAGGTGGTGATGCCTTCGAGCAGTACCGACGGGAAGAGGTCGAGGGGGACGATCTTGCGGTCAGGCTCAGGGCTCGGGATGCGGGAGCCGTTCAGCTCGGTCGTGGTGTAGCGTTCACCCAGACCGCGGACGTACACGAACTTGCCGTCCTGCACGGTCACTCCGGACACTCGCTGGATCGCCTGGCCGGCGTCGCTGTCCGGGCTCTTGGCGATCTGTTCGGCAGTAATCGCGTTCACGATGTTGTTCGCGTTGCGTTGCTCTTCCAGCGCGCGGTTGACGCTGCCGCGCTCCGCTTCGGCTGTTACCTCCACCTCGGCCAGCTGCACGGCTGCCGCGGTAAGCGTGACATTCTGCTCGACTGTCGCGCCTGGCCGCACTTCGATGCCGCTCACGATCTTCGGCTGATAACCGACCATTCGTGCGCGAATGGAGGCGGTTCCCGGGGTTATCGGTGCCAGCACGAAGCGGCCGTCCACACCCGAGGTCGAACCAACGTTTGACCCAGAGTCGGCCAACTCAATGCGCGCGCCGATGACCGGGGCTCCCTCCGAATCGACGACTCGTCCGAGGATGCGGCCGGGCTGCTGGGCGTTCAGTGCGCCTGCGGTCGCCACGAGCGCAGCCAAGCCACAGGCGACCGCGACAACGCCGAACTTGCTGATCGAGCGATCAGAGCGCATGGCGATTGAGTTGCGGGTACGTGCGAGCACTTCGGAGTGCGTTAGGATGCGGAGCGCGTGTTTCCGAATGCTCACTATCCGGCAACAAATGCGTCACACACGCCCGGCGCCGGGCGGCGCCAGTGTCACGACGTAGTGTGTGTAAGGGGCTACAGAGAAAGACTTAGCTGGGGATGATCCGGGCGACGACCGAACGGAGGTCGCGTACGTTGAGGGGTTTTGCCACCCAATGGATGGCTGCAGTTGCAGATGGTTCGGAGGCGCGTCCATGGCTTGCGACGACCAGCCGGTCTCGCCAGTCCGGTCGTGCCTTCAGTAGCGTAGCCGCAAACAGGCGCCCATCGGCCGAGGCCGCATGAGCATCGGCGATCACCACGTCGTATACCGAATCCTCCACCAACCGAAGCGCCTGCTCGCCGCTCCGCACGGTATCGACCACGTGGCCCTCGGGCGCGAAGAGGGCGCTCACGAGCCGGTGTACCGCCGGATCATCGTCTACCACGAGGACGCGTGCAGGCCGCGAGGGGGGCTCCTCGCCGCGTGCCGCCGCCGCAGGCTTCCCGTCCGCCTCGCTCGCAGCCGCGACGGCCTCGGCCGCGGCGTACAAAGGAAGCGAAACCGTAAACTCGGCCCCTTCGAGAACCCGACGATAGCTGAGCCGGCCGTCGTGTGCCTCGACCAGGCCGTAGCTGACCGAAAGGCCGAGACCGGTCCCCTGGCCCGGATCCTTGGTAGTGAAGAACGGAGTGAAAAGATGCGGGACCAGCTCGGGCGGCACGCCTCCTCCGGTGTCACGCACCATGAGAACCGCCCGGTCCTCGCTGCGTGCGGTCGCCAGCACGATGCGTCTCGGGCGATCAGGGGGCAGATTACCGACAGCGTGAACCGCGTTGGTGAGCAGATTGAGCAGGACCTGTTGCAGCTCGTAGCGATCTCCCATGACTCGCACCGGATCCGGGTCCAGCCTGCGCTCGAGGTCGATCCCGCGCAGCCTGAGCTCGTAGGAGATGAGCAGCGCGGTTCGACCGATCACGTCGTTCAGGTCCACGACTTCCTTGGTGAGTGAGCTGGGTCGCGCAAAGGTGAGCAGGTTGCGGACGATGCGCGCGGCACGCTCGGCCTGGTCATGGATTACCCGCAGGTGCTCGCGAGTCGGCTCCGGCACGCGCATGGCGGGCTCGAGCAGCAACTCCGCCAGCCCCGCAATCGAAGTCAGCGGGTTGTTGAGCTCATGCGCCACGCCCGAGACCAGCTGGCCAATGGACGCCATTTTCTCGTTCTGAATCAGCTGTGCCTCGAGTGCGCGCTGCTCGGTCACGTCCTCCACCAGAATCGCAACGCTCCCTTCGGCGCCGGGTCCCCATACGGGCGATGCGGTGAGACGCAGCTGGCGTCCATCGGATTCACGCCGCAGCTCGATGGGGCCGGGACGCTCGAGCCGCTGGGCAGCCGCCAGCAGCTCGGTCGAGATGGGCGCCGATTCCATGACGGCGGTAGTGAAATCCGCGCCGATCAACGTCTCCACCGGAACGCCGGCCACGTTGGCCAGCGCGCGATTGGCCCGCAGAATCTGTCCGGCCCAACCCACCACGCAAAGTCCCTCGGTGAGCGCATCGAACGCCGTTTCCCATTCCTCCGTGCTTCGGCGGACCATCTCGAACAGGCGGCTATTGGCGACGGCCATCGAGGTCTGCGTTGCGATGGTCGAGAGCAGCCAGAGATCTTCGGTGGTGAAGGGCCCTTCGCGGCGATTGGCAACGGCCAATGCTCCCACGGGCCGGCCCTGCGAGCGGAGAGGAGCGACCGCTGCCGACTGAACCGTTTCTCCTTCCAGCAGCTGAATGGAGGGGCGCTCAGCGGCCTGACTCACCTCGATTCGCTCGCGAGCCAGGGCGAGTCGCAGCAGTCCCGGATCCTGCACGCCGATTTCCCGTCGTTCCAGATGCGTCAGGTCACCGGTGGCGGCGATGGCGCGGAGGGCCCCGGTTTCCTCGTCGATCAAGGCAACCAGTGCCCCCTCCGCCTGGAGAAATCGAGCGGCGTACCGGGCGACCTGCTCCGCAATGCGCTCGAGCTCGATCGACTCGGCCAGGACATAGCTCAGCTCCTGGAGCGAGAACAGCTCGCTGATCCGACGGTCGAGCTGGCGGGCCGCTTCGACTTCGCGAGCCTCAGCCGCGAGCGCTTGCCGCTCGAGGCGGCCGATCGCGAACCACACGATGACGGCCAGGAGAAGGACCGCCCCCACCGCCACGGGACGGCTGGCAACGAGCGCGACGGCGGTACAGGCGACGATCGCGAGGATTGCGAGGGTGCCTGGAGCCAGGATCCGAAGGCGCGATTGGAGGGGCAAGGGCGACCGTAAGGGGCGAGAGCTAGTGGAATTTCGTTGGCGGCGGAGTTGACAGGCAAGCCAATTGGGAATAGTCTGTTAGGGTATGTAGTTGCATCTGATAATCATTCTCAATTAGACCCACGGCCGATCACTGTTGAAGGCGGCGATCGGCCGCTTCGTGAGGCTTCGATGGCCACATCGGTCGCTCGACACCTGCTTCTGATGTTGCTGCTTCCAGCGGCGCTCGCCGCCCAGACTCCCGGCACCGGCAGCATCCGCGGGACGGTCACAGGTCCGAATGGCCCGATCGCTGAAGCGACCGTCAGGCTCGTGGGAGTCGACCGCCATGCGGCTACCGATCAGGCTGGGGAGTTTCGGCTCGACGACCTGAGCCCGGCCCAATACACGCTCGAAGTGACCGCGGTTGGATTCGTCGCCGAGCGTCGTCCGGTTCGCGTGCTCGGAGACAGCGTTACCACGGTCAGCATCCGTCTCCGGCCCGAGGCCCAACAGCTCGCCGAGGTGAGCGTTACCGGTCGTGCGCCGGCGCCTAGGCCGGTTGGGATCATGCCGGACGCTCTGGATGGGCAGGTGTATTCGGGCAAGAAGACTACGGTCCTCGCGCTCGATAGCCTGGATGTGAACGCCGCGCAGGACATCTCGCGTCAGGTTCTGGGCCGGGTTCCTGGCCTCAATGTATCGGAGACGGACGGTGCAGGGTTTCCATCGAACGGGATCGGTTTCCGCGGTCTCAATCCCACGCAGTCCACCGAAGTGAATGTCCGTCAGAACGGGTACAACATTGCGGCGGATCCCTACGGCTATCCGGAAGCCTACTACATCCCGCCTGCGGAAGCGCTGAGCCAGGTTCAGCTGATCCGCGGTGCATCCTCGCTGGGCTACGGCTCAATGTTCGGCGGCGCGGTGAACTACGTGATCCGGGATGGCACGCCACGGAGCGCGCCGGTGGCCCGCGCTCGCTTCACCGGCGGCAGCTATGCCGCGTTCGATGGCTTTGGTGATGTCGGCGGTGGGTTCGGCGACATCACATACTACGGCTTCGTTCAGTATGGCAGTCAGAACGGCTGGCGTCCCAACGGCGACGTCGAGCATGTCAACGGCTTCGGCCGGGTACGCTGGCAGGCGTCGAACCGTTGGCAGCTCGGCATCGAGTACAGCCTGTTGCGCAATGAGATCCACATGCCCGGCGGGCTCACGGACGCGCAGTTCAACGCGGATCCCAGTGCGTCCTATCGAGCGCGTAACTGGCTGGCCAGTCCCTGGAACATCCTCGCGCTGACCGCCAATTATTCCCCGGCGCGAAACGTCACTGTCTACACGACGCTTTGGGGGAACCTGAGCCAGCGGTACCTGGTGTGGCGGAACGAAGACGGCGGCGCCGGCGCGCCGGACGACATCGACCCTGCCACCGGCCAATTCGTACCGCGGGAGGTCGAGCGGGAGAAGTTCACCAACGCGACCCTCGAGTCGCGGCTCAACTGGACGTTTCCTCTGTTCGGCCGGACAGGGACCTTCGCGGCGGGCATCAGAGCGTTCGCCGGCCGGATGCACCGACAGGAGGGCGGTCAGGGGACGACCGGGTCGGACTTCGATATGACCGTCATCGGGCCGTACGAGAAGGACATCAACTTCTACAATACGAACCTGGCTGGGCACATCGAACAGGTCGTGCCGCTGGGTGACCGACTGGTGGTCACGCCGGGGATACGGCTCGAGTATCTGCACTCCACCACCGAGGGATACACCGACACGACTTTCAGTCCTCTCGCGCGGAACCGGACCTTTGCATTACCCGGAGTAGCTGCCCAATTCCGGACGTCGAGCACGACTGAGCTCTACGGAAGCGTGGCGCGTTCCTATCGTGCGATCGATTACTCGTCGCTCACTCCCTTTGCCAGCGTCTCCCGGATCGATCCCCATTTGCGCGACCCCAATGGCTACACCACCGACCTCGGGTGGCGAGGCCGCCTGGCCAACTCGGCTCTGAACTTCGATGTCGGCGTGTTCCGGATCGCGTACGGCGATCGTATCGGGCTGGTCTCCGGTGTCGATTCCGATGGCACGGCGTTCACCCTTCGAACCAACACTGGGAACAGCGTGCACCGCGGGGTCGAAGCCTACTTCGAAATCCATCCGCTCTCCCTGCTCGGGGGCTCCGGCGTCGGAGACATCTCGATATTCGACGCGTTTGCCTACACCGACGCCAAGTACGTCGCCGGCGAATTCGAAGGCAATCGGGTCGAGTACGCGCCTGAATTCGTGAATCGGGTCGGCCTGACTTACGCGCGCGGGCCTCTATCGGGAACGTTCCAGGTGTCCAGCCTGAGCGAGCAATTCGGCGACGCCAACAACACGATCGGCGGATCGGATGCGAACGTTGGCTTGGTGCCGGCCTACGCGGTGCTCGATCTCACGGCTCGGGCGCGGATGGGCCGGCGCTTCAGTCTGGGAGGCGGGGTCAACAACCTGGCCGACAAGCACTACTTCACCAAACGGACCGACGAGTATCCTGGTCCGGGCATCATCCCGTCCCCGGGACGCAGCGTGTATCTCACATTGGGAGCCGACTTCTAGTGCGAGCGGCGCACTATCCGACCAGGGCGAGGATCGACTCTCCCAGATCGCGGATGCCGAGACCGGTGCGCGCGCTGGTCAGCTGAACCTGGTCTTCCGGAAGGCCCAGCGCTCCGCCAATCGCGCGGACGCTCTCCCGCTGCGCCGCACGTCCCAACTTGTCGGCCTTGGTCAGCACGGCGAGGACGGGCCGGCCGCTTTCAATCAATAGCTCCTGTATCTCACGGTCGCCCTTCGAGGGCTCGTGGCGAGCGTCGAGCAGCCATGCGACGCCCGAGAGGGTTTCCCGCTCCCGAAGAAAGCGATCGACCAGCCTCCGATAACCAGCACGTTCGCCCTTGCTGGCCCGGGCGAACCCATAGCCGGGCAAGTCTACCAGATAAAAACGGGGCAGCCGGTACGCGTTCAACAGCGTGGTCTTTCCGGGCGTCGCGCTCACCCGCGCCAGGTTCTTCCTCCCGACGAGGGCGTTCAGCAGGCTCGATTTGCCGACGTTGGATCTGCCGATGAAGGCGACTTCGGGGAGAGGCGGCGAGAGCCGCACCAGAGGGTCGGGGAAGCTGCCGACGAATTCGATCTCGACGCCGGCGAGCCCGGCGCCGCGGGTCACGCCTCGCGCTTGGTCCGCGGGCGCTCCGTCACGATCAGTGGGGTCACGCCCTCGACGATCGACTCTTTGGTGATGACGACTTCGCGCACGTCGTCACGAGTAGGCAGGTCGAACATGATGTCGGTCATCATGGTCTCGAGGATGGAGCGAAGACCCCGAGCGCCCGTGCCGCGCTTCAGCGCCCGTTGGGCCACCGCCCGGAGCGCCTCGTTGTCGAAGGTCAGGCCGACATTTTCCAGATCGAACAGCTTCTTGTACTGCTTGGTCAGCGCATTCTTCGGCTCGACCAGGATGCGCATGAGCGCGTCCTCGTCCAGCGCTTCGAGCGACACCACCACGGGAAGCCGGCCGACCAACTCGGGGATGAGCCCGAACCGAAGCAGATCGTCGGGCTCGACGTCGGCGTAGGGGTTCTTCTGGTCCGGTTCGGCCTTGCGGCCGCTGGCTTCGCTGCTGAAACCGATCTGCTGCCGCCCGGTGCGGGCCTGAATGATCTTCTCCAGTCCGTCGAACGCACCGCCGCAGATGAACAGGATGTCCTTGGTGTTGATCTGGATGTACTCCTGCTGCGGGTGCTTTCGACCGCCCTGCGGCGGCACCGAGGCGACGGTGCCCTCGAGGATCTTGAGCAGGGCCTGCTGCACGCCCTCGCCCGAGACGTCCCGGGTGATGCTCGGGTTTTCCGACTTCCTGGCGATCTTGTCGATCTCGTCGATGTAAACTATGCCGCGCTCACACTCGGCGACATTGAAGTCCCCGGCCTGGAGCAGGCGTACCAGAATGTTCTCGACATCCTCACCGACGTAGCCTGCTTCGGTGAGCGTGGTAGCATCGGCAATAGTGAAGGGAACGTCGAGAATTCGGGCGAGGGTCTGAGCGAGCAGCGTCTTGCCGACGCCGGTCGGGCCGAGGAGCAGAATATTCGACTTGTCCAGCTCGACCTCTGCCTCGCGTCCGTTGGACGCGTTGATGCGCTTGTAGTGATTGTAGACCGCCACCGCCAGGGTCCGCTTGGCCCGCTCCTGCCCGATCACATACTGGTCCAGCACATCCTTGATTTCGGTTGGCGTGGGGACCTGGGTAATGCTGTCGGCAACCTCCCGCTCTTCGTCCTCCGCCAGAATTTCGTTGCAGAGCGTGATGCACTCGTTGCAGATGTAGACCGACGGCCCGGAGATGAACTTCCGGACCGAGTCTTTGGACTTCCCGCAAAAGGAGCAACGAAGGTGCTTGTCGTTGGACATGGCGGTGACTGGTTGCGCGGTCCCGGAAAGCTGCCCCCCGCTCAGGAGGGCGTCAAGGTCTCTTTCGCGCCGTTCTTGCTCGGCACCACGAATTCCTTGCGCGGAATGAACACCGAGTCGATCAGGCCGTAGGCTTTTGCTTCGTCGGAGCTCATGAACCGGTCCCGATCCATGTCCCGCTCGATCGTCTCGAGCGGCTGGCCGGTGTGCTTGGCGTACAGCGTGTTCATCTTGGAGCGCAGGTACAGGATCTCGCGAGCCTGAATTTCGATGTCCGCCGCGGTGCCCTGGGCGCCACCCGAGGGCTGGTGGATCATGATCCGAGCGTGGGGGAGGGCGCTCCGCTTGCCGGGGGCACCGGCACAGAGAAGGAAGGAGCCCATGGACGCGGCCATCCCCATGCAGATCGTGTTCACCGGGGCGCGAAGGTGCTGCATCGTGTCATAGATCGCCATTCCGGCCGACACCACCCCGCCCGGCGAGTTGATGTACAGGTAAATGTCCTTGTCCGGATTGTCAGCCTCGAGAAAGAGGAGCTGGGCAATGATGATATTGGCGACGTCATCGTTGATCGGCGCACCAAGGAACACGATGCGGTCCATGAGGAGCCGGGAGAAGATGTCGTAGGTCCGCTCCCCGCGGCTCGAACGCTCGATGATGTACGGCGGATATAGTGTGGCCATCGTCAGGTGCTCGCCTCTTCGACCGTGGACTGCGAGAGGAGATGGTTGAACACCTTCTCCTCGGTGATGGCCCGCTCCAACTCCGCGAGCCGATTCGACTTCTGTAACGAGGCGTAAAGCTCACCAGTGGGCAGGTTCCGTGCCGCCGCCATGGTGGCAATTCGCTCGTCCAGGTCAGCTTCCGTCGCCTTGAGCCCGTGCGCTTCCGCTGCAGCTTCCAGCACCAGGTCGCGCTGCACCTGTTGCACTGCGATGGGCCGGAATTGCGCTTCGAAGCCGGCCATCTGATCGTCCGGGATCTTGTACATATGGGCGAAGCCGTGCAGTACCCGGTGCACCAGGGAGTCCGGGGCAGGGATCCGGTTCGCCTCGATGAGTTGAGCCAGCAGCGCCTGTCGCACGTTGGCATCAGCCTCCCGGGTGGCGTCGCGCTCGAGGTCCTGGCGGACAGCAGCCCGCAGTGCGCCCAGATTCTCGAACTCGCCGACCTCGCGGGCGAACGCGTCGTCCAGCGCGGGAAGCTCCTGTCGCTTTACCTCGAGCAGATGAACCCGGACCTTTCGGGTCTGCCCGCGCCGGCTCGCGTCAGGGTGATCGTCCGGGAATCGAACCTCGGTTTCCATGGTTTCGCCAGGGAGCAGCGTCATGATCCGCTCTTCCAGCTCGGGGATGGCCTGGCGCTCTCCGATCACTAGCGTGTAGGGCTGGGCCGATCCGGCATTGGAGCCATCGAGCGGGGCGACTTCGACCCGGACCATCTGGCCGGGCACCGGTCGCTCATTCTCCACCGGCAGCCACGCCGAGCGATCTTCCCGGAGGCGCTGTACCTGCTCCTCTACCGTCGGATCCGCCACGGGTGCCACTGTGCGGGTAAGCCGGAAACCTCCTTCGCGCTCGAGCTTGATCTCGGGACGGACTTCAACCAGCAGCTCGAATTCGATTGGGCTGTCGGCTTCGAACTTGAGATTACGGATGGATGGATCGGCGATCGGCTTGAGGGATTCGCTCTGGCGCGCGGTTTCCCAACTCTCCCGGATGACCTCCTCGAGCACTGACTGACGGATCGCGTCGCCGAATCGCTTTCGCACTACGCCAACCGGCGCCTTGCCAGGACGAAAACCGGGCAGCCTAGCTCGGGTGGTGTAGTACTTGAGGGCGCGGTCCTCGGCCTCGCGTACCCGATCCAGCGGGACGGTCACTCGAAGGGATTTGGAAGCGGCATCCTCGCCAGTTTTCTCTACGACGATACTCATAAGGACCAGAATCTAGCCCGTTACGAGGGCAATCGGCAGATGCGTCGGCCTGCGTGTCGCCGACGAATTCAGAGGTCGTTGTGGCGCTCGCCATCGCTTAGAGCCACGGGCAACGCGCGGTGAGAAAAGCGAGGTGGGACGGCGGATCGAGAATCCGGGGGACCCGAACAGGTCTGGCGAGGTGAGGTAGGGTACACCGGTAGTCCGCAGTCTCCGCCGCAAGCCGCGGCCTGTCCTGCACAGGCGATATCGGAGCCGCAAACCGAAAGCGTTTTCGCGACCGCATTCGGGCTGCTCGCTGGGCGGCGCTAATGCTTTACCTGGTAGTCACTTGAGCTGCCAAAGTCGGAGTCCGCTGGGCCGGTGACTGACTATGGGTTGCATGGGCGGTACGCTCGTTGCGCGGATCGGCAGCGCTCCCCTACGAACAACTCGGCTCGAGGTACCCATGACCAGCGCGCTCCGGTTGAGCCTTGCTCTCGCTGCCAGTGTTGCGACTCTGGCGGGATGCAGTTCTGAGGCTGTGGCACCCAGTCAGCCTCGCGTGGACGCCTTCATCGCCGGCGTTACCGCCCGCGGCGGTCAGGTGACCGCTGTGCTCAACGACTTCGTGCCACCCGCGGCATCGGCAGGCCCGATTGCCCGTGTGCCCGCGACGGGCACGGTCTCTCATGCACACGGAAGCCGGTTGCGGGTCGGCGTTACCGGGGCTGCCGACTTTGCCCGGGTTTACGTATGGTCGCCGGGCGCGACGGGATCCTGGGATATCCTGTTGCCCAACGACGTCACAATGGAAGACCTGGATATCACGGTGAGTCCCGCCCTTCGCGCCGGCAACCTGCGAGTCCGCTATACGCTCGAAGGTCCCACCGGCATCGGTGGACCGACCGAGCAGCTCCTCCAGATCGGTAGCTGATCGCTTCCAATCTCCGAGCCGCGCAGCCGCCACGCTGCGCGGCACGTGAGCGTACTCACCGCATTCCCCACGACCACACACACAGGTACGTAGTATGCCAGGCAACCAGCGCCGGGCGTGACAGGTGTGTGTTACCCGAGGCGAGGGCCAAATGCGAATTCTCATCGCTAATGACGATGGCATTTACAGTCCGGGGCTCGCGACGCTCGCGAAAGTCGCGGGTCAGTTCGGTGAGGTGCGGATCGTCGCGCCGGACGTCGAGCAGTCGTCAATGGGACACGCCATCACCCATTCCCGGCCGCTCTCGCTTCGGCGTACCAAGCTCGAGGAATTCGACGCCTGGCGAGTGAACGGCACGCCGGCGGACTGCGTCGCGCTAGGCGCATCGCAGTGGGAGAACGTGGATGTCGTGCTGTCGGGAATCAACCTGGGCGCCAACCTGGGCAACTCGACCTGGCACTCCGGCACGCTTGCGGCGGCCAAGCAGGCCGCGTTGCTCGGCCTGCGCGGGGTGGCGCTGAGCACGCCGGTCACGGAGGACCAACCTGATTTCAAGGCACTGGTCCCCTGGGTGACGCGAGTGCTGGAGCTGGTCCTTCCGCAGAAGGAGCTGTCGCTCGTCAACGTGAACTTTCCGCCGGAGCCGCGCGCCATTCGATGGACTCGACAGTCGGTTCGCCACTATGACGGGCAGGTTGTTCCCGGGCAGGATCCGCGGGGGCGGACCCATTACTGGATTACGGTGGTTCCGCTGGGGCCCCCCGAAGAGGGAACCGATCGCTGGGCGGTGGAGCAGGGATGGGTCTCGCTCACACCCCTCCGGCTCGATCTCACCGACGAGAAGGCGCTGGCGCACGCGGTCTCGAAAGCACCGCCGGATCGAACTGCGGATGATTGATGCAGACAAGCGATGGTGACTTGACCGTACCCGCACTAAACAATTAGGCTACCCGTCGCAACCAACCGGCGATGGAGTTCGCCCTGAACCGCCGCTGATCCATAAGCGGCTGATGACTCCTGCAAGGCCCGAAGCGGCCCGGCAGGAGCTTTTGTATGCCCGGGCACACTCTTTCGGAGGACTCGACCCTCATGATCGTCTGGTATGTGGCCCTTGGCGGGGCGGTTGGCAGCGTGGCTCGGTTTCTGTTTGGCGAATTTCTCCAGCAGAGATCTGGCCTGGCATTTCCCATCGGCACCCTGGTCATCAACATCAGCGGCTCGCTGCTGTTGGGATTCATTCTGCGTTACACGTTGGCAACACTGGCGATCTCGCCCGAAGTGCGAGCGCTCATCGCGACCGGGTTCTGCGGGGGCTATACCACCTTCTCTAGCTTCAGCTATGAGACCGCCGCTCTTTTAGAAGAGGGTGACTTGCGTCGGGCAACTCTTTACATCGTTCTGAGCGTCGCCCTATCGCTGGTGGGTACATTCGCGGGGCTGAGTCTCGCCGGTGCTGTGCTCAATGCGCGTCGCGGGTTCTAGGCCGGGCTCGTGACCGTCCGAAGGACTCGAGGAGGAGAAAACGCTATGCACGGCTTTAAGGGAGAGCGCACCCTGATGCGGATCCATATCGGCGAGCGGGATCGCTGGCATGGGCGAGCGCTGTACCAGGCGATTGTCGAGTTGCTGCGCAAACGGCATTATGCCGGTGCGACCGTGCTTCGCGCGATCATGGGTTACGGCGCAAGCTCCAAGCTCCGCACCGATCGGATCGAGGTTCTCTCGCTCGACTTGCCGATAATTATCGAGTGTGTGGATACAGAGGAGCGCATTGCCGCGATACTTCCCGAGTTGGACGAGATGATCGGTGGCGGGCTCATCACTCTGGAGCGGGCGCGGGTGATCATGTATCGGCCGGACCTACCGGTCGAGGATCGCACGGAGAGCTGGGAGATCGACCGAACCGGCGGCCGGCAATCCGAACCTCCTCCGGAGCGGCACGATCCTGGCTAAGCCCGGCCGGGGCGGAAACTTTTCGGGACGATAGATGTTATAACATTCATGTTGCATCTTGCTGGCCCGGCCGGCCAGCGGCTGACCTCGTAGCAGCGTCGATGTCCCGGCGCAATACCTGGAGCACACTGATGGCGAACATTCATGCTGCGCGGGCCGGCGAGGGCCCACTGTTACCGGTCCCTGCCATCGAGTTCGGGTTGGACACTTTCGGCGATGTTACTGTGGACGCCGACGGCAAGCTGTTGTCGCAGGCCCGAGTGATTCGTGACGTGGTCACCGAGGCCGAGTTGGCCGATCGGGTCGGGGTGGACTTCTTCGGGGTGGGCGAGCACCACCGCCCCGACTTCGCCATCAGCGCACCGGAGGTCGTACTCGCCGCGATCGCCGGCCGCACGCAACGGTTGCGCCTCGGCACGGCGGTCACTGTGCTCAGCTCGGACGACCCGGTGCGGGTGTACCAGCGGTTCGCTACGTTGGACGCCTTGTCGGGCGGACGGGCCGAGGTGATCCTCGGCCGCGGCTCGTTCACCGAATCGTTCCCGCTCTTCGGCTACTCGCTCGACGATTACGAGGTCCTCTTCGAGGAGAAGCTCGCGCTCTTCGCCGCCATCCGCGATGCGGATCGCACCGGGGAGCCGGTCCGCTGGCGCGGGACAGTCCGCGGCCCGCTCGAGGGGGTCCGCGTCTATCCACCAGTCGAGCGGCCGCCACTCAAGGCGTGGGTCGGTGTGGGCGGCAGCCCGGAGTCGGTGATCCGCGCGGCCCGGTACGGATTCCCGCTCACACTCGCGATCATCGGAGGCGATCCGCGGCGCTTCGTGCCTTACGCGCAGCTGTATTATCGGGCTCTCGCGCAGCACGGCCTCGACCCGCTGCCACTCGGGGTGCACTCACCGGGGCACATCGCGGAAACCGATGCCCAAGCACGAGATGAGCTCTGGCCGGCCTACCAAGTGATGCGAAACCGCATCGGCGCGGAGCGAGGGTGGGGGCCAACCAGCCGGGCCGAGTTCGAGCACGAGGTCGTGGCGGGCTCGTTATACGTTGGCTCTCCCGAGACGGTCGCGCGGAAGATCGCCGCTACCATCCGCACGCTCGGTGCCTCCCGCTTCGGCTTGAAGTACAGCTCGGGTACCAGCCTTCGGCACGAGTTGCTGCGCCTGAGCATCGAGCTGTACGGCCGGGAGGTGATGCCTCGGGTGCGACAGCTGCTGGCCGAGGCACAGTCACCCGAGCGGAATGTGGCCGCGTCGGCGTAGTGAGGTCCGCCGTGGGCGACCTGCTACGCAGTATGTATCGCCGGCTGGTGCTTGGCGAAGAACGCCCTGAATAGAAGGCGTGCTTTAGTAGCCGCTTGGAGGCCTGCACCGGGGCAGCGGGCTTCGTCAGCCGTCGCGCCGTTTCTGTCGCTATGGCCAGAAGTTGCTGATCAGGCACGACCTGTGTGACGAGTCCGAGCTCCGCGGCGCCCCCCAATGGCGGCGCCCTGGACGGCGGCGACCAGCGGCTTCTGGAAATTGATCATTGGTTGCTCCTTGCTACCTCGGGTCACAGCCCCGGGACTGAAACGCTGAAGCCCTCCCATCGCGCGAGGACGCTTCGGGCCGCCTCATACCCGGCCTCGATCAGCCGCGCCGGATCCCCGCCGCGTATTGGGTGGGCATCGTGCAGCTTGGGCCGGATGACGATGAGGGGAGGCCCGTCCCACCGAGCCAGCGTTTGGCGGCACAGGTCGCGGGTCACGATCGTTTGCGCATGCCACCAGAGCCTCGGGGCTGCAGCCATGGTCGGGGTCGCGCGGCGGACCGGCGCGCCGCCGTCGAGCACCACGGCGATCACCAGGTCAGCGAGTGGTGCGACCGCACGCAGCGCAAACGGATCCAGCACGCCCCCGTCCATGCAGAGCCGGCCGCAAACGAGACCCGGCGGCAGGAGCCCTGGCATGGCGCAGGAGGCATAGACTGCGTCCGCCACCGGGACGTCGGGCAGCGCGACCGTTCCCCACCACAGAGCGGCCGAGCTCGCGACGTCGAC
>Ga0114129_10000511_pt1 | contig 47494 bp, 44 predicted proteins | sample RhiMetdeltSRZDD1_FD_80071 | JGI IMG/M metagenome (GOLD analysis project Ga0114129, IMG submission 80071) | Populus rhizosphere microbial communities from Tennessee, USA - Rhizosphere MetaG P. deltoides SRZDD1 (version 2) (version 2) | ecosystem: Host-associated > Plants > Roots > Rhizosphere >...
AACGGCGGGCATCCCTGGGTCAGCACGACGGCAGGGAAGAGAAGCAGGGCAGATCTGACGAGCGTGCGGAGTGTTGACATTGAGCCCCCCTCTCGGAGGCCGGCGCTGAACCAGGCATCAATCTGCTTCTGGCATGAAGCGCCAGCCGGGATTTCGTTACGACCAGGCCTTTTAGGGGCCGCGCTATACTCCGGGCCGGAACGGAGGCCGCATGTCTCCCCGCGCGCTTCAACTGCTCGTGAGCGTGTCCCTGGCGCTGGCGTCTGCGTCGTTCCTGCCGGCTGCACAAGATCGCTCCAGTGCCACGCAGCTGTTTTCCGAAATGCGTTGGCGCTCGATTGGCCCGCACCGCGGGGGCCGCACCCGCTCGGCCGCCGGACATCCGAGCCATCCGTACACCTTCTTAATGGGCGTGTGTAACGGCGGTGTATGGAAGACCACCGACGCCGGGCGCACCTGGTTTCCGATCTTCGACGACCAGCCGACGCAGTCGATTGGCGCCGTGGCGATCGCACCCTCCAATCCGGACGTCATCTACGTCGGCAGCGGCGAAGGCTTGCAGCGGCCCGACCTGTCGGTAGGAGACGGAATCTACAAGTCCACTGACGGCGGCCGCACCTGGACGCACCTCGGCTTGCGTGACGCGCAGCAGATCCCGAAGATCGCCATCGATCCCAAGAACCCGGATCGGATTTTCGTCGCGGCCCTGGGGCACCCGTACGGACCGAATCCGGAACGCGGCGTTTTTCGCTCCACCGACGGCGGTCGGACCTTCGAGAAAGTGCTGTTCAATGGCGACGACATCGGCGGCAAGGACGTCGACATCGATTCCGCCAATCCAAACATCGTGTACGCGACGCTCTGGGAAGCGCGTCAGGGACCGTGGGAGAACGCCGCGTGGGGTGGAGCGACCGGCGGCATCTTCAAGTCCACCGACGGCGGATCGACGTGGACGCAGCTCTCGTCGGGATTGCCGGAGGGTCTACTGAACGCGGAGCTGGCAATCGCGCCGAGCCGGACGTCGCGGCTGTATGCCACCATCAACGCGGGCGCCAACACGGGCATCTACCGGTCGGACGACTCGGGCGCCACGTGGACGCGGCTGCCCGCCGACGCGCGGACGACGCAGCGCATCGACGAAGCGACCCCGATGGTCTACCCGCAGGATCCGGATTCCGTTCTCGTGACGAACATCGTCACGTTCAAATCGACCGATGGCGGGAAGACGTGGATGCCATTCAAAGGCGCGCCGGGCGGCGAGGACTATCAGTCGGCGTGGATCAATCCCAACGATCCGAACATCATCCTACTCGTCTCCGATCAAGGCGGCGTCGTCACGCTGAACGGCGGCGAGACGTGGAGCTCGTGGTACAACCAGCCGACCGCGCAGTTCTACCACGTGTCGGCCGACAACGCCTTTCCCTATCGTGTGTGCAGCGGCCAACAGGAAAGCGGATCGGCGTGCGTCGCGAGCCGCGGGAACTACGGCGCGATCTCGCTCCGCGACTGGAGTCCGGTCGGGGTGGACGAGTACGGCTACGTCGCCCCCGATCCCCTCAATCCCGATCTCGTGTACGGCGGCCGGAGCGTCACGCGATTCGATCGCCGTACGGGTCAGGTCTCGACGGTGGGCCCGGCCGGCGGGCGCGGCGGCGCGGCGCCGGATCAGGGCTTGACGTTCCGGCAGGTACGGACGCAGCCCGTCGTCTTCTCCTTGGCGGACAAGCGCGCGCTGTTCTTCGGCAACAACTATCTGTGGAAGACCATCGACGGCGGTAGCACGTGGCAGCGCATCAGTCCCGACCTGACGCGCGAGAAACACGAGATGCCGGCGAGCATCAGCAAGTACCGCGATCAACCGAGCGCGCACAACGCCCCTGGCGGCGCCCGGGTGATCTATACGATCGGACCGTCGTATCTGGACATCAATCGAATCTGGGTCGGAACCGACGATGGTCTGATTCACACGACGGCCGACGGCGGTCTGCACTGGACTGATGTCACCCCGCCCGCGATGGGTCCGTACTGGAAGGTGTTCATGATCGATCCCGGGCGCTTCAGCGCGCTGACGGCCTACGCAGCCGTGAACACGCTGCGCATCGACGACATGCGCCCGCACATCTTCCGAACGCACGACGGGGGCAAGACCTGGACCGAGATCGTGAACGGAATGGACGACGCCGGACCGGCGAACGCCGTGCGCGAAGATCCTGTGAAAAAGGGATTGCTCTATGCGAGTACCGAACGCGGCGTGTACGTGTCGTTCGACGACGGCGCGCACTGGCAGTCGCTGAGACTGAATCTGCCGGCCACATCGGTGCGCGATTTGATCGTGAAAGACGACGACATCGCGGTGGCGACGCACGGACGCGGGTTCTGGATTCTCGACGACATCACGCCGCTGCGGCAGATTGACGCCGCCACCGCAAATCAGAGCGTCGTACTCTTCAAGCCGGCGACGGCGTGGCGTGTCCGGTGGAACACGAGCACGGACATGCCGTGGCCGAAGGAAGAGCCGACGAGCCCCAATCCGCCCGAGGGCGCCATCATTAGTTACTACCTGAAGACTGCGGCGGCGGGTCCGGTGACCCTCGAAATCCTCCAGGCCGACGGCCGGCTCGTCCGGCGTCATTCGAGCGCGGATCCGGTCGCGCCGATCCCAGATGCGGCCACGTCGCCGGTGCCCGTCTACTGGTATCGGCCGCCGCAGGCACTCTCGAGCGCAGCCGGCATGCACCGATTTCCGTGGGACGTGCACTATCAGCCGCTCGGCGGTGGCGGCGGCCGCGGAGGCGGAGCGGGGATTCAGGCGATTCCCGGAAACACCGCGCCCGGGCCCGGGACGCCGTGGGTGAATCCGGGAACGTACACCGTCAAGCTGACGGTTGACGGCAAGAGCGTTTCGCAGCCGATCACGGTGAAGCAGGATCCGCGCGTCAAGACAGCGCCACTCGCGATGCAGCACGTGTACACATTGACCCGAGCCATGTACTTTGGCGCCGTCGACGCGCAGGCGGCGGGTCGCGAGTTCTCACGCGCGCGCGAGCAGATCGTGAAGCTGCAATCGCAGGCGCAAGGACCGATCGCGGCGGCACTCGCGGCGTTCGACAAGAAGCTTCAGGCGACCTTCGCGCCGGCGCCTTCCGAAGTCGCGCCGCCGGCAGGGCGTGGAGGCGGGCGCGGCGGGCGTGGCGGGGGAGCCGGAACAGCGCAAGCCGACAGCTTCTCGACGGCGGCGGGCGCGCTCAGTGGCGTGATGAATTCGCTGCAGAACGCGGATGTCGCGGCGACCGGCACTCAGCTCACCGCCATTACCGCCGCGCAGGCCAGCGCCGATCGCGTGATCGCGCAGTGGAAGGCGATCAAGTCGATCGACCTGCCGGCGCTCAATCTCAAGTTGAAGGCGGCGGGCCTGCCGCCGATTTCCGTGCAATGACGACTGGTGTCGAGGTGATCGATATGCGGCACGAGCAAAAACCCGCCGGATCTGAAGGTCCGGCGATCCACCGACCAACAGCTCGGCACGCGGCTCGACGTGTCGGGCTGCCGGTCATGCTGTGCTTCGTCACTCTGGTCGGCGCCCCTGCCGCGCAACGCGGGCGTGAATCCGGCGCGCCGGCGACCACGTATCTGCTGCACCCGGCTCGCGTCTTCGACGGCGAGGCGAGTCACGAGGGCTGGGCCGTGCTCGTGCGCGGGCAGCGGATCGAAGCCGCGGGCCCAGCGGCGGGCATCACGGCACCGGCGGGTGCTGAGACGATCGATCTGCCAGGCGCGACCATTCTGCCGGGCCTCATCGACGCGCACTCGCACATCCTGCTCCACGCCTACAACGAAACGTCCTGGAACGATCAGGTCCTGCTCGAGGCGGAGTCACTTCGAGTGGCGCGCGCGGTGACGCATTTGAAGGCGACGCTCGACGCCGGGTTCACGACGCTGAGAGATCTCGGCACGGAAGGCGCCGGGTACGCCGATGTCGGGCTCAAACAGGCGGTCAATCAGGGCATCATTCCCGGTCCGCGTCTCCTTGTCGCGACGCGGGCGATCGTCGCAACCGGGACCTACGCGCCAAAAGGATTCTCTCCGGTCTGGGAAATCCCTCAGGGCGCGCAGGAAGCCGACGGCAACGACTTGATTCGCGTCGTCCGCGAGCAGGCGGGCAAGGGCGCGGACTGGATCAAGGTGTACGGCGACTATCGGGCAGGTCCGCGCGGCGAGACGACGCCAACGTTCTCGCAGGACGAGATGAAGCTGATCGTCGACACGGCGCGCAGCCTGAACCGGCCGGTGGTCGTGCACGCGTCGACGCCCGAAGGGATGCGGCGCGCGGTGCTCGCCGGCGCCGAGACCATCGAGCACGGCGACGGCGGCACGCCTGAAGTCTTCAAGTTGATGGCCGAGCGCGGCGTGGCACTCTGCCCGACGGTCGCGGCCGGGCACGCGACGAGTCAGTACGCCGGCTGGAAGCCCGGCCAGTCGCCCGAACCAGCCGGCGTCCAACGCAAGCGGCAGAGTCTGAAAATGGCCCTGGACGCCGGGGTGACGATTGCCAGCGGCTCAGACGTCGGTGTCTTTCCACATGGCGACAACGCCCGCGAGATCGAGCTGCTGGTGTCGTACGGCATGACGCCGATCGACGCGCTGAAGTCGGCGACGTCCATCGACGCGAAGGTACTGCACATGGAGACCCAGATCGGTCATGTCGCGCAGGGACTGCTTGCCGATCTCGTCGCCGTCGATGGCGATCCGACGAAGGATATCTCGGTGCTCCGAAAGGTGAGGCTCGTAATGAAGGGCGGGACCGTCGTCAAAAAGTGACAAAAGGAAAGACATGAAGACCATGAAGCACATGAAGGTCATGCAGCAAAGCCTCAAAGCGTCTTTCTTCATGTTCTTCATGACCTCCATCCCCTTCATGTCCTTCCTTTCGTGGCAATCGACGTGGACGCTCCAAACCTCTGGCGTCACCGCGCGCCTGCGCGGCATCAGTGCCGTCAGCGACACGGTCGCGTGGGCGAGTGGCGCGTCGAACACGATTCTGCGCACGAGCGACGGCGGTGCGACGTGGGCCCGCCTGCCGGGTCCGGCCACCGACAAGCTCGACTTCCGCGATATCGACGCGATCGACGAACGCACGGCTTACGTCCTCAGCATCGGCAACGGCGCCGCCTCGCGCATCTACAAGACCGCTGACGCGGGCGCAACCTGGGAGCTGCAATTTACGAATTCAGATCAGGAAGCGTTTTTCGATGCGATGGCATTCTGGGACGCGGAGCACGGGATCGCGGTGAGCGATTCGGTGGGCGGACGGTTCGTCATCATGACGACCGACAACGGCGGCAAGACATGGCTTCCAGTGCCGTCGGATCGTCTTCCGCCCGCGCTGCCGAACGAGGGCGCCTTTGCCGCAAGCGGCACGAACGTCGCCGTCTTCGGCCGCGACCATGTCTGGTTCGGCACTGGAGCAGCGTCGAAGGCGCGGGTGCTGCGATCGAGCGATCGCGGGCGCACCTGGCAAATCGCTGACGCGCCTGTGCCGGCAGGTCAGAGCGCCGGGATCTACTCGGTCGCCTTTCGCGACGCAAACCACGGGATCCTCGTTGGCGGCGACTACGCCAGGGAATCAGACGCCATCGACAACGTCGCCGTGACGAGCGACGGCGGCGCGACCTGGACGCTGGTGCGAGAACGTGCGTTGACGGGTTTTCGATCCGTCGTTGCCTACAGGCCTGGTACGGCTTCGACCTTCATCGCCGTCGGTCCGCTCGGTGCTGACGCGACGACCGACGATGGACGAACGTGGTCACGAATCGAGGGACCGGGCTTCGATACGTTCAGCTTCGCGCGCGGAGGTTCGATCGGTTGGGGAGCGGGATCGCAGGGGCGGATCGCGCAGCTTCGCTGATCGTGAAGATCACGCCGTCAGCAACGCTTCAGTCTCTTTCTGGAAAAGAATGATCAGAGCGTAGATCCCGAAGATGGTCCCGAAGGGAATCTTCGGGAGCGCGAGCGCCGCCAGAATGATGCCCATGATGCGCGACCAGCGCCGGCGCTTCCACAATCCCCAGCCGCAGATGACGTAAGGAATCCCGAGAATCAGCAGGACGATGGTCAGCGTGGCGCCCGTGAGACCTAGCACGGCGACGCCGATCGCGGCGTCATGCCCGCCTTGCGCGCCGACGACCCCGCCGAGAATCCCGAACAGCAGCGACATGAACAGCGCGGCGCAAATGAGGAACGCGCCGACGATGAAGAAGAGGATCGCGGTGACCTTCAGGTGTGTCGCCACAAACTCCTGCCGGTGTTATTTGTCGTCGTCCTCTTTTGGTGCGGTTGAAGCCGGATCGTCGAAGTCGGTGAGCGGCGTGCTCACGTCATCCGGATCGTCGTACAGTCCGCCGAGACGGCCCGTGTAGCGCTCTTTGATCGGACCCTTGGGTCCGCGCTCCTTGCTCTCCCAGCGTTTTTCACTGGATGCGCTCTTCTTCTTGGGCGGACCGAAATTGCGGTTCCCGCCCGGCGCATCTGGACGAGGCGGTCCGCCCGGCCGGAATCCGCCGCCGGGCGCGCCCATCGGGCGCGGACCACCGAAGCCGCCGCCCGCCGGACGCCCGCCGCCAAAACCGCCGCCGCCTGGAGGACGGCTGCCTCCGAATCCGCCAGGACCACCGGACGATCGAAACCCTCCGCCCCCGCCGCCGGCTTCGCGAGGTCTCGCTTCGCTCACCGAGAGCGTGCGGCCCATGAAGGGCTGCTGATTGAACCGCGTGATCGCCTCTTCGGCAACGCTGCGATCCAGGAACTCGACGAACGCGAACCCGCGCGGACGGCCGGTCTCACGATCGACCGGAATCACGATCTGGGACGGTGCGCCGACACCGGAGAAATGCGCCCGCAAATCCGCTTCCGTCGCCCCATAGGGCATGTTGCCTACGAACAACCGTACAGCCACTGACTATCCTCGTTGGAAATCGGGACCTACATCACATTGAGAGTTAAAAGCTGGCGCTGCCGCAAGGTGATGGGGCTCATGCACTGAATGAAGACACAGGGGAGGATCTATGCGCCGCTACGGATATTGGAGGTGGTGGACTCCCGGAGGATAGCACGAGCCTGTCCAAAGGGCAAAGTAAAGGCCGGATAGTAGTAACATGGGTCTCTTGGACTTTCGCCAGGTAACGCAGCAGTAACCATCATGTCGGACCTGATGCCCGCCGGAGACGAACGCCGGTCCGGCGTGCTCGTCGTTCGCGGGGCTCGAACCCACAACCTCAAGGGTATCGATCTCTCGCTGTCCCATCGGCAGCTCATTGTCGTCACCGGTGTGAGCGGATCGGGAAAGTCATCGCTGGCCTTCGACACGATCTACGCGGAGGGGCAACGGCGGTACGTGGAGTCGCTGTCCGCTTACGCGCGGCAGTTCCTCGAACGGATGGAGAAGCCGGACGTCGACGGCATCGACGGCATCGCGCCGGCAATCGCCATTCGTCAGAAGAACAGCGTCCGCAACCCGCGATCCACCGTGGGCACGACGACCGAGATTCACGACTATCTGCGGCTTCTCTGGGCTCGCGTCGGCCGGACCATCTGCCGGCAGTGCGGCCGCGAAGTCGAGCGCGAGTCTCCCGACGTCGTCGCCGGCGAGCTGTTGAAGCTGCCGGAGGGTACGCGCCTGCTCGTCGGCTTCGACTATCCGATCGTCAGCGTGCGGCTGCCGGCCGATGCGGCCGAACATCGCGATCAGGAAAACGACGACGACGCGAATCCGGGCAACGGGAACACGCTGCCGTTCACGGAGGATCCGGTGGCGGCGGCCATCGACATCCTGCGGCGGCGGGGATTCGGCCGGCTGCTCGTCGACGGACGACCGCTGACGTTCGACGAAGTGGCCTCGGACACCGAGCGGCTGCGCGACGCGACGTCGCTCTCCGTCATCGTCGATCGCCTGCGCGTCGGCGCCGACGTGCGATCGCGGCTGACCGACTCGATCGAAACGGCGTTTCATGAGGGCGACGGGGCGGCCTTCGCGATCGAAGTGGACCAGGCCGGCGCGCTTCAGACGACGCACCGGTTCAGCGAGCGGTTCGAGTGCCGGACGTGCGGCATCTCGTATGAGGTGCCGCAGCCGCGTCTGTTCTCGTTCAACAATCCATTCGGCGCCTGCCCGACGTGTCACGGATTCGGCAACATCATCGAGCTCGACATGGGCCTCGTCGTGCCGGATGCGGCCCGGACGATCAATGCGGGCGCGATCGAGCCGTGGACGAAGCCGCATTACCGGAGCTGTCAGGCCCAGCTCAAGCGCTCGGCGAAGGGCGGCCACGTGCGGCTCGACGTGCCATGGCGGAACCTGACTCCTGAGGAGCTCCGGTTCGTGGTCGACGGCGATGGCGACTACGAAGGGATCAAGGGCTTCTTCCGGCGGCTGGAGCGCAAGAAGTACAAGGTCCACGTCCGCGTGTTCCTGAGCCGATACCGCGGGTACCTGACGTGCCATGACTGCGGCGGGACGCGGCTGCGGCGTGAAGCGCGCGACGTCCGCGTCGGCGGCCAGACGATCGACGCGGTCTGCGCGCTCACCGTGAAGGACGCGAGCCGCTTCTTCGAGAAGCTCGAGCTCTCGGAGAAAGACGCGGCGGTCGCGGAGAAGGTCCTGCGCGAGATCCGGCGGCGGCTCGGGTTTCTCACCGACGTCGGGCTGGACTACCTGACGCTCGATCGCCTCTCGTCGACGCTCTCGGGCGGCGAGTCGCAGCGGATCAACCTGGCGACGTCGCTGGGCTCTGCGCTCGTCGACACGCTGTACGTGCTGGACGAGCCGTCGATCGGCCTCCATCCGCGCGACAACGAGCGGCTCATCACGATCCTTCAGCAGCTCCGCGATCAGGGCAACACCGTGCTCGTCGTCGAGCACGACGCCGACATGATTCGCGTCGCCGACGAAGTCGTCGATCTGGGACTCGGCGCCGGAGAGCAGGGCGGCCGCGTGATCTACGCCGGCCCGGTGCAGGGGCTCCTCGAGGACTCACGATCGCTGACGGCGAAGTACCTCCGCGACGAGCTGGCGATTCCCGTGCCACAGACGAGGCGGAAGGCGGGCCTCCAGCGGCTGCGGATTACCGGCGCGTCCGAACACAACCTCAAGAACATCGACGTCGAGATCCCGCTCGGTCTGTTTACGGGCGTGACGGGCGTCAGCGGATCCGGCAAGTCGACGCTGGTCCACGACGTCATCTACGCTGCGGTCAAACGGGTCAAGGGCGACTGGGATCGGCGCGTCGGCACGCATCGCAAGCTGGAAGGTGCCGAGTTCATCAGCGACACCGTACTCGTCGATCAGCAGCCGATTGGACGCACGCCGCGATCGAACCCGGTGACGTACCTCAAGGCCTTCGATCCGATTCGCGAGTTGCTGGCGGCGACGAAGGACGCGCGTGCCCGCGGCCTTTCGGCCAGCCATTTTTCGTTCAACGTCCCCGGCGGGCGGTGCGAGGCGTGCGAGGGCGAAGGAGTCGTCCGCGTCGAGATGCAGTTCCTCGCCGACGTCTTCGTGCCCTGCGAGCAGTGCGACGGGAAGCGATTCCGCCCGCAGGTGCTCGAGGTTCGCTACAAAGGACGCAACGTCGATCAGGTGCTGGATCTGACGGTCCGCGAGGCGCTGACATTCTTCGGCAGCGCGCCCAAGGTCGTCCGGCGTCTGCAGGTGCTGGACGAGATCGGGCTGGGGTATCTGCGTCTGGGTCAGCCGGCGACGACGCTCTCGGGCGGGGAAGCGCAGCGCATCAAGATCGCGTCCCATCTCAGCTCGCAGAGCGGCGAACGGACGCTCTACGTGCTCGACGAGCCGACGACCGGGCTGCATTTCGACGACATCGTCAAGCTCCTCGCCGCGTTCCGGAAGCTGCTGCATGCCGGCCACAGCCTGCTCGTCATCGAACACAACCTCGACGTCCTGAAAACCGCCGACTGGATCATCGATCTCGGGCCGGAAGGCGGCGAAGCGGGCGGTTCTGTCGTCGCCGTGGGGACGCCCGAACAGGTCGCGACCGTCGACGAGTCCTACACCGGCCACCATCTCCGCCGCGTTCTTGCGGCCGGCCGGGAGCACGCGTACGCGGATCCTGCGTGAAAGAGTACGGTGAAAGCACGGTGAAAGACCCACGCGGTGAAAGACCTCGGGTTTCGTGAGGTGTCTCTCGACTGTGAGTAACGGGTTGACAACGAAACCCGAGGTCTTTCACCTCTTTCACCGTGGTTCACCGTGCTCTTTCACGCAGGGTGAAGCGCGCCGCCCGCGAAGCCGAAACAAGGGCGGGATGTTGCATCGATTGACTCTCGTCGGCGTCACCGTCGCCACCGCCGGCGTGCTGCTGTCCGCGCAGGCGAACTGGCAGGACGTCGTCCGCAACCTTCGCAATCCCGATCCGCAGATCCGGCTGAAGTCGACGCAACAACTGGGCGGATCGGGCTACGTCGAGGCTGCCGAGCCGGTCGCGCCGCTGCTGCAGGATCCGGACGATCGCGTTCAGGCCGCGGCGATCGAGGCCGAGCTCGGCTTCTTCCTGGTCGATCGCATCGGCGGCGTGCGAATCATGGGGTTCGGGGGCTCGAAGAGCACGGCGCAGGAAGCGTTCGAGGCGGGTCCGCTCGTCAGGGCGGCGCCGCCGGCGCCCGCGGCCGTCATCGATCGGCTGATTACGGCGATGCGCGACGAGAATCCGCGCATTCGGTTCGACGCCGTGCACGCGCTCGGTGCGATCGCCGAGGCGCCGCTGCCGCCGGCGCAGGTGCAGGCGCTCGCCGACGAGCTCGATCATTACGATCCGATCATTCGCGCCGCCACCGCGCGCGTGCTCGGCCGTTTGCGCGCAGCGGAGGGCACGGATCGTCTGATCGCGACCCTGGCCGATTCGAATGCCGTCGTCAGGCAGTTCGCCGTCGAAGCGCTGGGAATGATTCGCGACAACAAGGCGGCTGCGCCGCTGCTCGATCTCGTGTCGCGCGGCCGCGCGCCGGCGGCGTCGCAGGCGCTGCTTGCGCTGGCGCGGATGGGGCACACGGAGTCGCGTGACGAGTTCCGCAGGCGGCTGACCGATCGCGATCCGGCGATGCGCCGCGCGGCCGCTGAAGGACTCGGCCGGTTGCAGGATCGCGAATCGCTGGACGCGCTGCGAGGGATCGAGGCATCCGATCGCGCAGAGGACGTCCGCCTGGCCGCGGCGTTTGCCGTCGATCGGCTCGGTGACTCCCAAGCGCACGTGCTCGCCGCGCACATGATCCTGAAAGACGTCGCCGTCCAGTCGTGCGCCTACCTGCTGGAAATCGGCCGGCCGGCGCTCTCCGGCGTTCGCGCGACGCTCGACGTCGCGAAAGACCATCGTCATCGCGCCGACGTCGTCCATCTGATAGGGTTTATCGGGACGCGCGACGAGATCGGCTGGGTCGAGACCTTCCTGAGCGATCGGGACGAACGTGTCAGACGCGCGGCCGCGGATGCGATTGCGCGTTTGAAACGATGACCGACTGCGTCAGCCTCCCGTCTACTTTTTACGCGCGGCCCACGCTCGACGTTCTCGCGGATCTGATCGGCAAGGTGCTCGTCCACGAGCTGCGCGGCCGCCGCACGGCCGGCATCATCGTCGAAGCCGAGGCGTACATCGGCGAGTCCGATCCGGCCTGCCATGCCGCGCCCGGGCCGACGAAGCGGAACGCGCCGCTGTACGGTCCGCCGGGACACGCGTACGTCTATCTCAACTACGGCATCCACTATCTGGTGAACGCGGTCACCGAGAACGCCGGATCGCCGGCGGCGATTCTGATTCGGGCGCTGAAGCCCGTCGAAGGAATCGATCTGATGCGACGACGACGCACGCGCCGGAACGGCGCGCCGGCCGTCGAGGATCTCTGCAGGGGGCCAGGTAATCTCACGGTCGCGCTCGGCATCTCGCTGCGGCAGAACACCGCGGACCTCGTGACGAGCAATCTGCGAATCGAGGATCAGGGCGTCAAGCCGGACGCGCTGACCTGGTCGCCCCGGATCGGAATCCGAGTCGGCACCGATCGCCAGTGGCGCTGCCACTGGACGAGTAACGACTGTGTGTCAGGCTAACGGATTCGCTGCTGCTGGCGGCTGACGACGGGTACCTCGAGTGTCTGACGCCGGCTGTTCCGGATTATTTCCAGCTTCACGTTTGAGCCAATCTTGGCAGCCGTGACAACCCGGTCGATTTGCGCGGGATCCGTCACGGGTTCGCCGTTCACCGCAACGACGAGATCGCCCGGTTGGAGACCAGCCTGGTAGGCCGATGAGTTCCGGTAGATGCTTCGCACGTACGCGCCTGTCACATCGCCGTATCCGTACGCCCGAGCGGTTGCCCGGTCAACCGACCTCCACTGGACGTTGCCAATCGAGCCCCATGGCACCCGGCCGTTGGTTTTGAGCTCGTCCATGATCCGCCGGGCCATATTCGACGGGATCGCGAAGCCGATGCCCTGGTAGCCGCCGGTCTCCGTGTAGATCATCGTGTTGATGCCGACGAGCTCGCCGCGGCTGTTGATGAGCGCGCCACCCGAATTGCCGGGGTTGATGGCGGCGTCGGTCTGAATGAAGTCGGTATAGCCGCCGACCTGCGTCGCGGACCGATTGACCGTCGACACGATCCCGAGCGTGACCGTGCCGCTCAACTGAAACGGATTTCCGACCGCCAACACCCATTCAGCCACGCGAAGCTTGCTCGAATCGCCCCACGGCAGCGTGTCCAGGTTCTGTGCGTTCACCTTCACGACAGCCAGATCGCTGATGTCGTCGATCCCGATCAGCTTGCCTGGCAGTTCCTTGCCGTCCGGCAGCGTCACGCGGATGTCGGCGCCCGCGTACCCGATCACGTGCGTGTTCGTCAGCACGTATCCATCCGGCGAGACGACGACGCCAGATCCGACGCTCTGCGACGGTTGGACCTGATCACCGTATAAGAACCTGAACAGCGGATCGTTCGGCAGCTGCCTGATCGTCGTCGACGAAATGTTCGCGGAAACTTTGAGCGCGCGCTCGGCGACGGACGACAGATCCGGCAGCGCACCGGAGGCCGGCAGGGAGGCGGGCATCGAGGCCGGCCGCGCCTGATCGGTGATCGTCGGCGCCGCGACGCTCGGTGCCGTGGCGTGGAAGCGGCCGGTCACAACCATGCCGGCGACGAAGCCGGCCAGAATGAGTGCGGCGACAGCGGTCTTGATTCCCATGGCTTCCGCCTACGCGATCTCGATCCGTCGATCGGGGATTGTGGCTTTCGGCACCTGGACGGTCAGCACGCCCTCGACCAGGTCCGCCGAGATCGATTCCGAGTCGACCGCCGTCGCGAACCGGAACGATCGTGAGAACTGGCCCTGGCCGCGCTCGAGTTGTTGGTATCGCTCAGGGCAGCAGCTCTGACCGGGCCGCTGCCCGCGGATCGTGAGCGTCCCGTCGAGAAAGTCGATGTGGATGTCCTCCCGGCTGAGGCCCGGCAACTCGACCGTGAGCAGGTAGCGATCCGTCAGTTCGGAGAGGTCGACCGGGGGTACCCATCCGGGCATCGTCCGGCCGAACAGGCTCTCGAGGCGCTCCTGCATGGTGAGCAGGTCGCGCATCGGATCCCAAGGCATAAGAACGATACTACCGCGGTTCCGCATGCAAGGCGCAAATTGGGTCGTGTTACGATGGGAAGTTCGGAGTACCGAGAAAAACACGTCCTATGAGCTCCATTCAGGCCACCAGACTTCGCAAAGGCATGCTGATCAAGCTCGACGCGGATCTCTACCGCGTCCTCGACCTGTACCACATCACGCCGGGCAACAAGCGCGGCCACGTCCAGAGCCGGCTGAGGGACATCCGATCGGGCCGTCTGATCGATCACAAGTTCCGGTCGGAAGACGACGTCGAGCGGGCGACGCTGGACGAGCGGGAGATGCAGTTCCTGTATCGGGACGGCGATCTGTTTCACTTCATGGACACGTCGTCGTACGAGCAGGTCCATCTCAACCGCGAAATCCTCGGCGAGAGCGCCATGTATCTGTTGCCCGAAACGCTCATCAACGTCGAGTTCTACGAATCCGAGCCGGTCGGCATTCACCTGTCGCTGACGGTGGATCTGAAGGTGACCGACACCGTGCCGGGGATCAAAGGCGCCACCGCCTCGGCGCAGGTCAAGCCCGCGACGGTCGAGACGGGGCTGGTCGTCAGCGTGCCGGCGTTCATCAGCACCGGCGACGTCATTCGCATCAACACCGAGACGGGCGAGTACCTGTCACGTGTCTAGTGAGTACGGGAACAAACTTAGAACTCAGAACTCTGAACTTAGAACTAATAACCCGACGATGTTCACTTGTCGGGTTCGAAGCTCAAGTTCTGAGTTCTAAGTTCTGAGTTCAAAGTTGTCATGGAACAGACCCCCAAGTCCGGCTGGATCGAAGTCATCACCGGCAGCATGTTCAGCGGCAAGAGCGAGGAGCTCATCCGCCGGCTGCGGCGCGCGCAGATTGCGCGGCAGCGCGTCCAGATCTTCAAGCCGGCCATCGACGACCGCTACAGCAGCGCCGAAATCGTCTCGCACAGCGAGATGAAGATTCCGTCCGAGAACGTCGGCACTTCACGGCAACTGGCCGAACGCGTGCGCGCGGACACGGAAGTGGTCGGGATCGACGAGGGGCAATTCTTCGATGCCGAGCTGCCGTCCGTGTGCGCCGAGCTGGCGAGACAGGGCAAGCGCGTCATCGTGGCCGGACTCGATCAGGATTACCTCGGCAAGCCGTTCGAGCCGATGCCGCAGTTGCTGGCGACGGCCGAGTACATCACCAAGACGCTGGCGATCTGCATGGTCTGCGGCGGTCCGGCCAACCATACCCAGCGGCTCGTCGCCTCGAAGGAGCGCGTCCTCGTCGGCGCGTCCGGCACTTACGAAGCGCGCTGCCGGCACTGTTTCGACCCAAGCCTCGGGCAGGGGTAAGACCTCGGGTTTCGTTGTCGACGCGTGTCTCACAGTCGAGCGGCAGCTCACGAAACCCGAGGTCTTTGCCGGGCCCTACGGCGCCAAGTCTCGGAAGATCCGGCTGTGCCCGTCGAGGATGCGCTTTTCGGCGTCGTGGTTGGGCTCGAGTGACCACTCGCCGCGCTCGAAGGTCCCGCCGAGAAGGATGCCGTCGCGCCGCGGAAACATGTACAGGTCGGGCGCCAGGACCAGGTAATCCACTTCGGGCTGCGGCAGCAGCACGTGCAGCTGCCCTTTGATCGGCAGCATCTCCTCGTCGTTGAAGAGCGCTCGCGCGCCGAGGCCCGTGCAGTTGATGACGCCCGGTTCCGCCAAGCTGGCCAACTCGGAGCGATCGCGGATTTCACGCACGTCGATCCGGCCGCCGGCCTGCCGGACGTCGGCCTCGAGCGCCGGGAGATAGACGGGCGGCTCGACAAACATCGAGGCGAACATCCGCACGTACCGCGCGGGAAATGGATGCTCGCCGGGGCGCAGGTCGCGTGATTCCGGCAGCAGCCCTTCCACCTCAGGGAGCGGCGCCGCCGCGGACGGCTCGTCGCTGAGGACGTAGTTCTCGATCCACTTCACGCCGTACCGTTCGCCGGTGAGATTCTGGAAATAGCGATAGGAAAACCGGCTCGCCCGCACGAACTGCGTCATGAACTCGGGCGTGCGACGGTCGCGGTCGACGACGGAGAAGGGCCCCCACTGGGCACCCGAGACGTTCGACGTGGTGTTCGGCGGCAGGTCCTTCGCGTAGATCGTGACGCTGCAGCCGCGCTGCTGCAGGAGCCGCGCCGTCGCCATCCCGACGGCACCGCAGCCGATGACTGCGAAGCGGCGGAGGCCCGATTGGAGCGCCAACTCGGCTGCCAGATCGGCGGTGCCCCACGAGAGAGTCACCCCGCCGCCGCCGTGCCCGTAGTTGTGCACGACGACCTTGTCGTCGATCTTCTCGACGGCCACGCGGAATCCGGGCCGCCGGAACGGCCGCAGGCCGACGACGGTTCGAATGACACGATCGGGGCTGACGCGGACGCGGGCGAATCGCCGCTGATACGGCAGCCACCCGGGGGTGGCAGCGGGCCCCACGCCCGCGGTGCGGCTGGCGCACCCGCTCACGATCGCGCTCACGGCCGGCAGAGCCGCGGCGGCAAGCCACTGGCGCCGGCCGATCCGCAATCCGGCCAGGGTCGTCATCGGCCGCCCAGGTACTGAAGAAGTCCCGGGTGGCCGGCGGCCGTGGGATCGCCGAGCCAGTCGGGCGGCGTGAGCCAGACGAACGCGAGAATGGCGATGACCCAGAGGTCGTACGGCAGCGTCGCGCGTTCGTCGGTCCAGTAGAACGCGCGGACGAAAAAGCCGATGACCCCCGACCGCCGCGGCTGCGGCCGGTTGTTGAGCTCGAGATAGGTGTACTGAATGCGGTTGATCACCGTCACGATCGACAGCACGCCGATGACCCACATGACCGCGGCCATGCGGTTGGTGACCGCGCCGATCATGAAGAGCACGATGCGCTCCGGCCGCTCCATGAAGCCGACCTTGCATCGCGGGATGAGCGACTCGGCGCGCGCGCGTGTGTAGCTCGTCATCGTCGCGAAGACCATCGCGATCGACGTGATGAGCACGTAGTCGGTGCGGCCGAGCGACGAGTAGAGGCAGATGAGCCCGACCGAGAGCGCCAGATCGGAGAATCGATCGATCACCGAATCCCAGAAGCCGCCGAACTTCGACATCTTCCCGGTTTCCATGGCGACCTTGCCGTCGATGAAGTCGAAGACGTTGGCACCGAGCATGATCCAGAACGCGGTGTGGAACTCGCCGTGCGCGAGATGCCAGCCGGCCCAGATGTTGATGAGGACCCCGGTGAAGGTCAGAATATTTGGATGGATCCGGAGCCGGACGCACGCGGCGATGATCAGTCGCAGCGGGAAATTGAACGCTTTCCCGACAGCGCCGGTGAACGTCACGAGGGTCGGGGTCCGAGGAAGGCCAACCGAAAACCCGGCCGGATCGTAGCCCATGGCCATTGACGATCTCAAGGCCCGGATGGCGCGATTGCCGCAGCAACCGGGCGTCTATCTCTTCATGAGCGACGCCGGCGAGACCTTGTACGTCGGCAAGGCGCGCGTGCTGCGGGATCGCGTGCGCTCGTACCTCGGCGCGAAAGGGATCAGCCCGCGGCACGACGCGCTCCTGCGCGACGCCGCCTCGCTCGAGTACGTCGTCACCGATTCCGTCGTCGAGGCGCTGGCGCTGGAGAACCGGCTGATCAAGCAGCGCAATCCGCGCTTCAACGTCTTGCTCCGCGACGACAAGACATATCCCTATCTCCAGCTCACGACGACGGAGCGCGCGCCGCGTCTGCTCGTCGCGCGCCGGGTCGAGAAGGACGGGAACGTCTATGCCGGCCCGTTCATGCCGGCCGCGGTTGCGCGCCGGACGATGAGCCTGGCGCATCGATTCTTCGGGATCCGGTCGTGCAACGAGATCATCGACGGCCGGCGCGATCGTCCGTGTCTCGAGTACGACATCCACCGCTGCCTGGCGCCCTGCGTGGAGACGATCTGCAGCCTCGAGCGCTACGGCCGCGCGGTCGAGCAGGCGCGGCTGCTCATCGAGGGCCGCCAGGACGAGCTCATCCGGAACCTGCAGCGCGAGATGACGGAGGCCGCCGGCGAGGAGCGCTTCGAGCGCGCCGCGCATCTGCGCGACGCGATCCGGACGATCGAGACCGTCCGCGATCGCCGCAACACCGTCGAGACGCCGGTGATGGGCGATCGCGACGCCTTTGGCGTCAAGGTCGGATCGGCGGGAGCGATCGCGACGATTTTTCAGGTTCGCCGCGGCCGGGTCGTGGATCGGTGCGAGCTCTTGACCGACCGCGACACCGCCTCCTCGGAGACCGACGTGCTGACGGCGGCCGTACAGCAGTTCTATGCGGACCGTGAGCCGCCTCCCGAAGTTCATCTGCCGTCCGAGCTGCCGCCGGAGGATCGGGACGCGATCGAGAGCTGGCTCAGCGCCCGCGCGAACCGGCGGGTGCGGATCCAGGTGCCGCGCCGCGGCGACAAGCGGGGTCTGCTCTCACTCGCATCGCGAAACGCGTCGCTCGCCTACCAGTCGCATTTCGCGGAGGGCGAGGGAACCGCGTTCGAAGCGCTCGACCAGCTCCGCGAGGTCCTGGCACTGCCGTCGCTCCCGAGGCGCATCGAATGCTTCGACATCTCGACGCTTCAGGGCAGCGAGACGGTCGGCTCGATGGTCGTCGCCGTCGAAGGGCGGATGAAGAAGGGCGAGTATCGGAAATTCAAGATAAGAGGATTGAATCGATCTATCGATCCATCGATCTATCGATCTGTTGACAGGCATCCTGTCGAAGAGCAGGTCCAGCTCCCGAACACTGACACGATGCCCTTCGATAGATCGATAGATCGATCGACCGATAGATCGATTCCCGATGATTTTGCCGCCATTCACGAGGTCGTCCTTCGTCGATATCGTCGGGTGCTCGAGCACGGCGGCCCCTTCCCGGACCTGATTCTGATCGACGGCGGGAAGGGGCAGCTCACCGCGGCCTACGCCGCGCTGCGGGAAGTCGGTCTCGATCGACTCGTCGCCATCGGCATCGCGAAACAGGAAGAGCTGCTGTTCACGCGCGATCGCGTCGAGGGACTGGCGCTGCCGCGGGAGTCGAGCGCGCTTCGATTGATCCAGCGGATTCGCGACGAGGCGCACCGCTTCGCCATTACCTTCCACCGCCGCTCCCGCACCAGGCGCGATCTCAGGTCGGCGCTCGACGATGTCCCCGGCATCGGCGCGCGGCGGCGCAAGCAGCTCCTCACCACGTTCGGATCGGTGGCCGGCGTCAGGCGCGCGAGCCGTCAGGAACTCGAAGCCGCCGTCGGGGCGAAGACCGCTGAGGCCGTCATCCGCCACTTCGGTGGCGGATGACGGCCAAACTGGAATCTTCAAACTGGAATCTGCAATCGGAACTGCAATCTGAGAATCCGGGAATTTGAAATCTAACGGGGAATCTGAAATCCAACGAGAGTCTGAAATCCCGACCAATCGGCAGTCCGTCCGAGCTCACCGGTTTACAGCTTCCCCGATTCCCCGATGGCCCGATTCCCCGATCAGATTGCAGATTCCAGATTTCAGATTCCAGTTTAGATGGTACAGTTTGTCCGCTTGCCGCCGCTCGACGTCCTGATTCCGCTGCTCGTCATCCTGATTTTGTCGCTGTCCTTTCATGAGGCGGCGCACGCCTGGTCCGCCAATCGTCTGGGCGATCCGACGGCGCGGATGCTCGGCCGGCTGACCCTCAACCCGCTGGCGCACATCGACTGGATCGGTACCGTCCTGTTCCCGCTGATTGCGTTGACCACCGGCGCGCCATTAATCGGCTGGGCGAAGCCGGTGCCAGTGGACATGCGGAATCTGCGCGCGCCCCGTCGTGACTTCGCCATCGTCGCGGCGGCAGGCCCGATCAGCAATCTCGTGCTCGCGACCGGCCTCGCGATCGTGTTTTTTCTGATCTATCCGGGCGGCGCGACGCCGTTCACGATCGGACGCGTCGGCAACATCCTCGAGACCGCCATCGTTACGAACGTCCTGCTCGCCGTGTTCAACATGATTCCGATTCCGCCCCTCGATGGCGGCAACGTGGCGATCGGCGTCCTGCCGGCCCCGCTCGCGGCGCTGCTCGTTCAGCTGCGGCCGTGGGGCTTTTTGCTCCTGTATCTCCTGCTCTTCACCGGCGTGCTGAGCCTGATTATTCGGCCGGTGTACTCGCTCGTGGACGCGCTCCTGTGGGCGTAACGCGCAAGCGCGTCGTCTCCGGCATGCGTCCGACAGGCCGGCTCCACCTCGGTCATCTGGTCGGCGCGCTGCAGAACTGGGTCGACCTTCAGCGCGACTACGAGTGTTTCTATTTCGTCGCCGACTGGCACGCCCTGACGAGCGAGTACGCCGCCACCGAGGGGATCGTCGAGAACGCGCTGGACAACGTGGCCGACTGGATTGCCGCCGGCATCGACCCCGAGAAAAGCACGCTGTTCGTCCAATCGCTCATTCCGGAGCATGCGGAGCTGTATCTGCTGCTCCAGATGGTCACGCCGATCCCCTGGCTGGAACGCGTGCCCACGTATAAGGAGCAGATCGAGCAGCTGGCCGAAAAAGATCTGTCGAATCTCGGCTTTCTAGGCTACCCGCTGCTGCAGACCGCCGACGTGGTCATCTACAACGCGCATTTCGTCCCGGTCGGCGAAGATCAGGTCGCGCACCTCGAGCTCTCACGCGAGGTGGTGCGCCGGTTTCACAATTTCTATGGCGAGATCTTCGTCGAGCCGCAGCCGCTGCTCACGCCGACGCCGCGGCTGCCGGGCCTCGACAACCGCAAAATGAGCAAGAGCTATGGCAACACCATCGATCTGTCGGACGATGCCGAGACGGTGACCCGGAAGGTCCGGCAGATGTACACCGACCCCAAGCGCGTGCGGGCCGACATTCCCGGCACGGTCGAAGGCAATCCGGTTTTTGTTTACCATGATGCGTTCAACCCAGACGGTGCCGAGGTGGACGACCTCAAGGCACGATATCGGGGCGGGAAAGTCGGCGACGTGGAGGTGAAGACGAAGCTCGCCGCGGCCATCAACGCCGTGCTCGAACCGATGCGCGAGCGCCGGCGGACGGCGCTGGCTCAGCCCGGCTACCTCCGGGACGTGCTGATCGAGGGATCGCGCCGCGCCCGCACCGTGGCGGAGGAGACGATGGATCGCGTGCGGACCGCGGTCCACTTGCGATATTGACGATGACCGAACAGCCGCAGGAATCCGAATTCGAGTCGCTGCTCGAGGAATATCCGGTCCGCCTTCAGAACTTCGAGGGACCGCTCGATCTGTTGTTGCACCTCATCAAGAAGAACGAGGTCAACATCTACGACATTCCGATCGCGCTCGTCACGCAGCAGTACCTCGAGTACCTCGACCTGATGCAGGAGCTCAATCTCGACGTCGCGGGCGAGTTCCTGGTGATGGCGGCAACGCTCATCCACATCAAGTCCCGGATGCTCCTCCCGCGGCCCGACCCGACGCAGGAAGATCCGGAAGAGGATCCGCGCGAAGCGCTGGTCCGGCGGCTGCTCGAGCACCAGCGGTTCAAGGCCGCGGCCGAGCTGCTCCATGAGAAAGAGATCCAGCGCAGTGCCCAGTGGGGCCGCCCGGACGGCCGCGTGGCCGAGCTCGTCGGCGATGCGCCCGAGCCCGAGATCGAGGTCGATCTCTTCAGCCTGATGGCCGCCTTCCGTCAGGTCATGGATCGGATGCGCCAACGGCCGGTCGTGCCGCTGCCGGCCGAGCAGATCCCGCTCGAACGGCGCATCGAGCAGCTTCTCGCGCGACTCTCCGAAACCGAGGCGTGCGGCTTCGAGGAGCTCTTTGCCGACGTCCAGACGCGCGCCGGAATGATCGTGACCTTCCTGGCGCTTCTGGAGATGATTCGGCTCAAACTGGTACGCGTGTTCCAGCAGGGCAACTTCGGTCCGATTCGCGTCTACCGTCGCGCGCGGCCGGCCGATGCCCCGACATTCAGTGAGTAGCGATGTCTGAACTGAAAGCGATCGTCGAAGCGCTCATCTTCGCGTCCCCGGAGCCGGTGACGATGAAGACGCTGATCAAGCTCCTCGACAACGAGCCGAAGGAGGAAATCATCGCGGCCGTCGAGGAGCTGAAGCGCGATTACGACCGGCCGGGCGGGCTGCAGATGGTCGAGGTCGCCGGCGGCTATCAGATCGTCACGCGGCCCGAGCTGCACGAATGGGTGCGCCGGCTGTTCCATGAGCGGACGACGCAGAAGCTGTCGGTTGCGGCGCTGGAGACGCTCGCGGTCGTGGCCTACAAGCAGCCGGTCACCGGCCCGGAGATCGCCGACATTCGCGGCGTCAACACGGCCGGCGTCCTCGGCACGCTGCTCGAGCGCAAGCTGATCAAGATCGTCGGCCGCAAGCAGGTCGTCGGCCGGCCGTTCCTCTACGGCACGACACGGGAATTTCTCGAACGATTCGGTCTGAACGATCTGTCCGACCTGCCCAAAGTCGAGGACATGTCGGACCTGCTGGGATTCGATCTGCCCGCGTCGGTTGCCGAGACCGCGCCGCAGTCGCCGTTGCCCTTCGAGCCCGAGAATCCCGCTGAGGAAAAGAAGACCATTCACTAGTCGTGATGTGGTGACGTGAGATCACCATGCAAGTGCGCCTGAACAAACTTCTGTCGCAGTCAGGCGTCGCGTCGCGGCGAGCGGCTGACGAGCTCATCCGGCAGGGACGCGTCGAGGTGAACCGTCAGGTCGTGTCGGCGCTCGGGACCAAGGCGGATCCCGCGCACGACGAGATCAGAGTCGACGGCCGGCGGTTGAAGGCCGTTCCCGCTCGACGGTATCTGTTGCTCAACAAGCCGCGGGGCGTCGTCAGCACGCGATCGGACCCCCAAGGGCGCACGACGGTCATCGATCTGATCACGCGCGCGGGAATCGGCGGCTACTTCTATCCGGTCGGCCGGCTCGACTTCGATTCCGAAGGCCTGATCATTCTCACGAACGACGGCGAGTTCGCCGAGCGTGTGACGCATCCGCGATACGAGCTCGATCGCACCTACGAAGCGCTCGTCGAAGGCGTTCCGGACGAGCGCGATCTGGAACGGCTGCGCCGCGGCGTGGCGATCGACGGCCGCCGCACGCTGCCGGCCAAAGTTCGCGTCGTTCGAGTGATGCGGGCCCGAGGCGGCGACCAGGCGCTCGTCGAGATCGCGATCCGCGAGGGCCGCCATCGTCAGGTCCGGCGCATGTGCGACGCGATTGCGCATCCGGTCGAACGGCTGCGGCGCACGCGCATTGGATCGGTCACCTCGCAAGGGCTGGGGTCCGGTGATCTGCGCGACCTGACGCCCGCGGAACTTCGATCGCTGATGGGATCACCGAAGCAAAAGGCGAAGCCGGGTTCGTCAATTCGTTCGTAGCATCGCCGTCCAGAACTGCACCAGCCGCCAGGTGTCGCCGACCGACGGCGACGCCGAAAGATTCGCGTGAGAGACCAGCGGTGTCAGCAGCCATCGCACCCGTAGGTTGCCGTGCGACTCGAGATACCTGGCGGCAAGTGGCGTCTCGGACGATGGAATCACGTTGTCGTCGACGCCGTGCAACAGGAACACGGGCGCGAGGGTCGGCAGTGAGCGCGCCGGCGACAGCGCCGCCGCGCCGCCGAGCTCCTCGATGAACGGCAGGATGCGCGCGCCGACGGCGCGCGCGTCGCGCGCCATGACCTCGGCCATGATCGTTCGAGACGGCTCGGACAGCGTGTCTGCTTGCCGCCGCGTCTCCGCCAGGAGTTGCGCCGCGCGTTCGGGATCCATTTCGGCGTAGCTCGAGGCGTCGAGAAACGTGAGGATTGCGCGTTCGAGGATCGGCACCTGTGCGGGCGGCGCGAGCTTCGACAACGACGCGAGCAGCACCACGACGACGGCGTAATCGTGAGGCGGCCGGAGCGTTCCGTCTGGAAGACGCCCTGTGCACAGGTAGGTCATCACCCGCGGCAGATCCGCGTGTCCTCCGAGTGACACCACGAGGGTGACCTTGCCTCGCAGGCTCGGCCGTCCCGCGGCGACGAGCGCGAGACCTCCGGCGAAGCTCACGCCGACGACGCCGACACGCCGCTCGGGCGCGAGCCGCGGCTCGCCGGTCATCCACTGCACGCTGTCTTCGATCACATCCGTCGACGCCGTTGTGAGGCGATACACGCGAAGATCCGGCAGGGGAACGGTTACAACGCGCGCGCCGCTCGCGGCGAGCCGTCTCGCGAACATCACGAGTCGTGGCTCGTCGACGCCGCCCGCGTGCACACCGGGAAAAACGATCAGGCTTCCGAGCGGTGCGGTGTCCGGCTCGTACAGACGCGCATGGACCTGCCCATGCCGCGTGGGAATCGACAGATCCTGCGTGGCGACGGCATGCGTCCGGGCCAGCAGCAGCGGCCGCCACCAGCCGCTGACGCCCGCGAGATCGGCGATAAAAGCGGCGCTGCGCGCGTAGGGCGCGACGATGATCGCCAGCACGGCCGCCGCGATGACGACCGTCGCGATCGCCCGCAAGCCGCGGCGCGCCGGCATTCCGCCAATAATAGAAGACCGGCCGCCTTCGCGCCGGAGGCGCTTCGGCGAGCCAAGCTATGGCCGTACCTAAGCAACTGATCATCGCGATCGACGGCCCCTCCGGAGTCGGCAAGGGGACGATTGCCCGTTTGCTCGCTCGCAAGCTCGGCTACCGCCACATCGACACCGGCGCGATGTACCGGGCGGTCGCCTGGAAGGCGCTGCGAGAGGGGCTCGATCTGAATGACGCCGCCGCGGTGGCGCATGTGGCGCGTGAGGCGGCGTTTTCGCTCGAGGGCCGCACGCTCATCGACGGCCATGATGTGAGCGAGGCGATCCGCACGCCGGAGATCGACGAGGCTTCCGCAATCGTTGCGCGCCACCCCCCGGTGCGGCAGGTGCTCGTCGCGCGTCAGCAGCAGTACGGCGAGCACGGCGGCATCGTCATGGAAGGCCGGGATATCGGCACCGTCGTGTTCCCCTCCGCCGACGTCAAGGTGTATCTCGATGCGTCGCCCGAGGAGCGCGCGCGGCGACGCGGGACCGATCCGGCCCACGCGCTCGGCCGTCAGCCGACGGCGGCCGGCGACGTCGCGCGCGCGCTCGAGGCACGCGATCGCTCGGACCGGACGCGGACGGCCTCGCCGCTGACCATGGCCCCGGACGCGGAATACATCGACACCACCGGCGTCCCGATCGACGAGGTCTCACAGCGGGTCGTGGCGATCGTCGAACGTGCGCTGTCGCGGACAGGCGTTGGGACGTCGGCCGACGTGACGAGTCCGGAGTCGAGCCACTAGGCAAACCGGACAATCCGCTGGAACTTTTTTCCTGCTTCCAGTCCCCGCGCTGCTACCCGCACCCGCCGGATTGCCATTGCGTGCCTCCGCGCGGATGGAACGCGTCTTGAATTGTCTCGACGTGGCTGGCCAGCCTGACCCTGACTCGGGAGGAGCCACTCATGTTGATGACCATTCTTGCGGTGCTCGTAATCCTGTGGTTGGTCGGGATGGTGAGCTCGTACACGCTCGGCGGGTTCATTCACCTGCTGCTGGTGCTCGCGGTTGCCATTCTCATCATCCGTCTCATTTCCGGAAGGCAGCCTATTTGACGCGCAGGCACGGCCCGCCTCCCCTCACTAGAGGAGTCGCCGGCGCTATCGATGACCCACCGACTCGGCGGTCTGGCCCGTGGCTGGCTGGCGGCTGTCGTCCTGACGACGGCGGTCGTCGGCTCCGCATGTCACGAAGAGGGCGACGTCCGTGTGTCGAGCCTCGACTTCGAAGGCAATCACGTCTTCAGCGGCAAGCAGCTCAAGGACGTCGTCGACACGCGGGCAACGGGCTGGCAGCCGTGGGCGCAACCGCGCTTCTTCAACCGCAAGGTGTTCGATACCGACCTGCAGCGTCTGAAAGCCTTCTATGACGATCGCGGGTATCCCGATGCGCAGGTCACCGCCGCCGACGTCACCTTCAACGCCAAGCACGACGCCGTCAGTCTTCGCATTCATCTGAACGAAGGCGCGCCGCTCGTCGTCGAGCGTCTCGCGTTCACCGGACTCGAGGGTGTGCCGCCGGAAGTCACGGCGGCGCTGAGCAATCTTCCGCAGAAAGCGGGCGCGCCGCGGGATCGGCAACTCGTCGCGGCGACCCGCGAGCGCGTGACGTTCGTCCTCCGCGATCGCGGCTACCCGCATGCCCGCGTCGAAAGCCACGAGACACCCGGACCGCAGCCGAAGCGCGTCGTCGTGGCGATGGCCGCGACGGCGGGTGAAACGGCGACCTTCGGCGACATCTCCGTCGTCGGGCTCGTGTCGGTCCACGAGCCGCTGGTCAAGCGCACGCTTGCATTCGCGCCGGGCGATCAGTACCGCGAAAGCCAGGTGCTCGAGAGCCAGCGCCGGCTGAGCCGGCTCGGCATCTTCCAGTTCGCGCACGTGCGCGCCGATCCCGCCGCCGAGGCGAGTCTCACCGCCACGACGGTTCCCATGGTCGTCACGCTGAGGGAAAGTCAGCCGACGCGGTTCCAGTTCGGCGCCGGGTATGGGACTGAGGACGGTCCGCGTGGATCCGTCCGTTGGGATCACTTCAATTTTCTCGGGGATGCGCGGCGATTCGCCGCTGAAGCGAAGTACTCGTCGCGCCTGCGCGGCGCCGGCATCGAATTCGTCCAGCCGCACTTTCTGACACCGACGGTCTCGTTCACGGCGCGGGCGGGCGGGTGGCTGACCGACGAGCCCACATACACGTCGCAGCGGTACGGCGGCCGGTGGGGCATCACGTACAAACGGGCTTCGGAGCGCGGCGTCGATCTTGAGCCGCTCGATTACGCCGTCCGTGTGAGCTACATGAACGAGTTCCTGCAATACGAGATTGATCCCGCCACGCTCGAGGACCTCACGAAGTTCGAGCAACTGATCGCGCTCGGGCTGGATCCATTGACGGGCAAAGGCGAAGGCCGCCTGGCGGCGATCGATCTCAATCTCGAGCGCATCGCGGTGGACCGAGCGGCTGATCCTCATCGCGGCGCGTCCGTGCAGCTCTATCTCAAACATGCCGCGCCCTGGCTCGGCGGGACGTACCGTTACGACGAGTTCCGCACCGAAGGCCGGCTGTACGTGCCGCTCGGCCGCGGACAGGTGTGGGCGACCCGCGTCGCCACGGGCGTGATCTTCGCCAAAACGCTGGCGCCGGTGCCGGTGTCGGAACGGTATTTTTTGGGGGGCTCGACGAGCCTCCGCGGGTGGGGCCGCTATCAGGTCGCACCGCTCACGACCGACGGGCTGCCCGTCGGTGGCCTCGCCATGCTTGAAGGCTCGAGCGAGTGGCGGCTGACGATTCGCGGGTCACTCGGCGCCGCGCTCTTCGTTGACGCGGGCAATGTCTGGTCGGGACCGGAGGGACTGGGCGCCGGACGCATCCGCGTCGATGTCGGGCCAGGCGTGCGGTGGATGTCGCCGGTGGGCATCGTGCGTGCCGATCTCGGCATCCAGCTCACGCCGATCGACGGACTTCAAGTGAACGGAGAGCCCGAAAAGCGGCACTGGCGGATCCACTTCAGCATCGGTCACCCCTTCTGAGGATGCGACTCGCTCGCCTCGCGCGATTCGTGCTGCTTGTGGTCGTCGCGATCTGCGTCGTCGCGCTGCTGGGCCTCCTGATCGCGCAGACCCCATGGGCACGAAATCGCGCGGCGCGTGCGATCGAGTCGCGGGCGAGCACCATTCTGAACGGCGAAGTCAGACTCGGATCGGTTCGCTGGTCGCCGTCCGGGCGCGTTGATCTGACGGATGTGCGGGTCACACAGAATGGCGAGCCGGTCCTCGCGTCGCAGTCGGTCTCGGTGCGCTACAACACCTGGCAGCTGTTGCGGCATGGATTGATCCTCGACGAGGTGACGCTGGTGCAGCCCGCCATTCACCTCGTCCAGCACAGCGACGGCTGGAACGTGACCAAATTACTGAAGGCGCGCCAACCGGATTCGTCAGGCACCTCTTTCAGAATCGCGCAGCTTCACGTTCGCGGCGGATCCGTGACGCTGAACCCGCTCCAGGCGCCGGCGCGGGAATTTGGCGCGGTCGACGTCGAGGCCGACGTGTCGTACGCGCAGCGCCAATTGCGGGCCGGCATCGGTCGCGGGACCGCGCGAGATTTGCGAACGAATCTTGCCCTGACCCAGCTGAGCCTGACCACGACTGTCGGCGACGGCCTGCTCGCGTTCGAGAACATCGACATCTCGGTGGGCGCGAGCAGAGTGACCGGCAAGATACGTTTGATCACGTCGGACGAGCGGTCGGACGTCGACATCGCACTCGATGCCCAACCGCTGTCGCTCTCCGAAGCGGGCGACTACATTCCGCAATTTGCCCACATCGAGCTCGCGCCCACACTGAAGCTTCGCGCGCGTGGACCGCTCCACAAGATGGCGGTCGATTTGTCGATGCAGTCGCAGGCGGGCAATGTGTCCGGGCGCATGACCGGCGGATTTCAGCACGATATCGGCCGGTTTGCCGGCCAGCTGTACACGACCGACCTCGATCTCGAGCCGTGGTTGCTGCGCCGCGATCTGCACAGCCGCATCACGGGTCAGTCGAGCTTCGATCTGACGCTTCCGGAAACCGGCTTCGAGACCGCCGATGTCACCTTCGACGCCACGCTGTCGCAACTCGCAATTGCCGGGTACGCGGCGAGCGGCGTGCGTGCGAAGGGGTCGTACCTGTCGGGCAACGTCGACGTGGACGGATCCGGGTCCGCGTACGGCACGGCGGTCACGACCTCCGCGCACTGGGAGCGAACGACCGGCGAGCTGGCGGCCCGAGGTCACTTCGCGCACCTCGATCTCAGGCGGCTGCCGCGCCGCTTCGAGATTCCGGCGATGGCGAGCACGCTGGCGGGACGCTACGACGTCGTGGTCGGACCGAAGACGTGGCGAGTAGACGGCGTGTTCGAGCCGTCGATTCTGGAGGGCGCCGAGATTGCCGACGGCGCGACGGCGCACGTCGACACGGGAGTGCCGGGTATCGCGTACGCCTTTCACGGCTCGCTGACCCGGGTCGATCCCGATCGATTCAAACCGTTCCTGACGTCGTTGCCGGATCGCCTGGCGAAACTCCACGGGCTGTTCAACGGGACCGTCGATCTGGACGCGCGCGGCCTCGAGGTGGCGGAGGCGAGCGGGAAGATGCATGTCGTGCTCGCCGATTCAGTCGTCTGCGCGACCACGCCCGGTTGCGGAGCGGACGCCGGCACGCACATCGCCAGTCTCGACGCCGTGCTGGTCCTCGATCACCGGCGTCTCGTCGCTGATGTGCAAGGTGATGCGCAGGCTGTGAGCGCGGCTGCGTTCGGGGTCGAACATCCGGGTCAAGCCGCGGGCGACGGCCGGCTCAACGCGCACGTGGAAATCGGCGACGTGCTGGCGCCGCTGTCTGCGGACAACGTCGAGGGATCCGCGACCGCGGCGCTTGCAAAGGTCTCGCTGTACGGCCAGACCATCGACCAGGCGTCGATCGATGTCGCGCTCGTCGAGGGGATCGCGCGCGTGACGGCGCTCGACGTGAGCGGACCGTCCGGACGGGTTTCTGCGAAAGGCACCGTCGTCCTCGTCGGCGACGGACAGTCCGACCTCTCGTACGTCGCGGACGTGCCCGATCTCAAGAGTCTGCAATCGTTCTCGCGCGAACCGCTCGGCGGCTCGGCGCACGTCGAAGGGCGGATCACGGGACCGCAGGGCGCGATGACGACAAGCGGCACGATCTCAGGCAGCCGTCTAGTGCTGGGGCCGGTCGAGGCGCTGGCGGTGAAGAGCGCCTTCAGCCTGGCTGTGCCCGGGAACAACGTCAAGTTGACGACCGGACGTGTCGATCTCACCGGCGCCTACATCGAAGTGCGCGGAACGCGGATCGACGAGGTAGTCGGGACGCTGGCGTACGACGGATCGCGGCTCGACGTGGAAGCGAAAGTCGCCCAACGTCAGCGGCAGCTGCAATTCGCCGGATCGCTCGTCCCGCATCCCGATCATCACGAGATTCACGTGCGCAGCCTGTCGATGATCGCCAATGACGTCGAGTGGCAGATGCCGCAGGGACAGGAGGCCGTCGCGCGGTATGCGGCGGATCGGCTCGAGATCGAGAATTTTCAACTGGCGCGTGGAGACTCGCGCATTCGAATCGAGGGCACGGCGTCGGCGAACGCGGCCGATCAATCGCTGGTCGTGACCGCCGAGCACCTGCAGGTCGCCGACGTGAACACGTTGCTGCTCGGCACGCAGCGGTTCTCGGGGATCGCGAATGGCACCGCGCGGATCTCCGGCTCGCTGTCGGAACCCGCCGTCGAAGCCAGGATGGCGGTGACCACCGGTCAGATCCAGGGTGTCGCGTTCGACTCACTCGCCGGCCAGGTGTCGCTCGGCAAGGGCCAGCTCACGCTCGACGCCGCGCTCGAAGCCGGCACGGCCGGCCGGCTGACGGCCACCGGAACGATGCCCGTTCCCTGGCGCGCGCCAGCGGGAGCCGAGTTGCCGCCGTTCAACCTGCGCCTGCAAAGCGCCGCCATCAATCTCGCGCTGTTCCAGCCGATCTCGTCGGAAATCGACATGCTCACCGGCGTCGGCCGGTTCGATCTCCAGGTATCCGGCGCCGCCGGCGCGCCGCGCCTCGAAGGGTTGGTCGGCGTCCAGCAGGGATCGTTCCGCGTGGCGCCGACGGGCGTGATCTACAGCGGCGTCGAAGCCGCGATGGCCGTCGAAGGCGAGCGCGTGATCGTCCAGCAGTTTCGCGTTCAGGACGACGACGGACATACCGGGTCCGTGACCGGCAGCCTGAAAGTCGCGGCGCTCGGCCGTCCGAGCGACTTCAATCTGTCGGTCCAGGCGCACGAGATTCACGTGCTCCACAACCGGTTCGGCGAAATCAGTCTCAGTCCCGATCTCCGCGTCATGGGCGACCTGTCGTCGCCGCTCGTCACCGGCACGATAAAAGTCGATCGAGGCCGCGTCGAACTTGGAGATCTGCTCGATCGCTTCTCGGCGACCGGGTACCGACGCGTCGAAACCAATGTCGGCGAACAAGTCGAAAAAGCGGTCGATGCGGCCGCGCCGACGACTGGCGCGTCGTACTCAGTGACGCTGGATCTGCCGGACAACATCGTGTTGCGCGGCCGCGACCTGCGCGCGACACGCGGGTCGATCGGCCTCGGGGACATCAACGTGACGCTGGGCGGCGCGCTCACCATCGCCAAAGACACGGCCGGCCCGACGACGTTGCTCGGCCGGCTCACCGTGGTGCGCGGGCAGTACAGCTTTCAGGGACGGCCCTTCACGATCCTGCGCGACAGCGAACTGCGATTCGAAGGCACCGACGAGTTGCTGAACCCCGTCGTCGACGTCACCGGTGAGCGGCAGATTTCCGGGGTCACGGCGCGCGTGCACGTGACCGGAACCATGCGGGAGCCGGAAATCGCATTGTCCAGCGACCCGCCGCTCGACGAAGGCGACATCCTCTCGCTCATCGCGTTCAATCAGACGATGAACTCGCTGCAGACCAGCGAGCGCGTGTCGCTCGCCTCACGCGCCGGGGTGCTCGCGGCGCGCGCGTTCGCGACGCCGATCGCCGATTCGGTCGCGCGGGCCCTCGACTTCGATCTGTTCGAGATCCAGCCGTCGGACGATACCGGCACCGGAGCGACGCTCACCGTCGGGCGGCAGATCAATGAGAATTTGTTCGTCGGTTTCCGTCAGGAATTCGGATCGGAGGACGTGAGTCAGGTGTCGTTCGAATTCCGGCTCACCGAATTTCTCCGGCTGGTGACGTCGTTCGCGCAGGGCACCGAGCAGACGCGCCGGACGCCGCCCATCGATCGCGCGGGACTGGATTTTATCTTCGTGATACGACGGTAGACCGGCCAAGCCCAAGGCTGATTGGAGACCACATGCAGATGGTACTGATGTTCGTCGCCGCGCTCCTCGCTCTCGTGTCGACGCCGGCGCAGGACCCGCCGCAGGAGCAGACACTGACGGGTTGCCTCCGGACCGGCAGCTCGCCAACGGTCTTGCTGTTGCGCGGTGCCAGTACCGATCCAGCGCCGTCAGGTCCCCGCGCCGCCGAAGATTACCTGCTCGTGTCCGTGCCGTCGTCGCTCGGCGAAAAAGTCAATCACCGCATCGCCGTGACAGGGACGGTGAGCGAATCGGGCGCGCCGCCGCCACCGCCACCCGCGGCGAACGCGGCGGAAAAGGCACTCAAGAAACTGAGCGTCAGGGACGTGAAGGAAGTCGCAGCGAACTGTTCGGCGCCGTCACGTTGACCGGCGCGTTACGCCGGATGCGGCGGGTACTACGCTCCACCCGCAGCGCCGGCTCCGGCGCGGCCAGCGCCGTCAGCGCCACGGCTGCGGCGCCAAGCGCGAGCGGCAGTTCACCGCTCCCCGCGAGCAGTCCGATGAGCGCCGTGAACAGCAGCGACGCGCTCGACGCCAGATTGCGCGCGAGACCGCCGCGGAAGCGGAAGGTCGTCGTCGCGCCGAGCAGGCACACCGCGGCGATCACGATGCCCATGACATGGTTCGGCTCAACCGGCGGCAGGGACGCCGCGTAGGTCGATCCAGCGTGTTGGGCGTAAAGCGACGCCAGCGCGGCGAAAAGGCCGTGCACGGCCAGTCCGACCGTCCGGCGGCGAATCGGCCCGACCCACCCCAAGGCTGCGCCCACCGCGGCGGCCACGAACACCGCCACTGCTGGTGAAACGCGCAAGAAATCGAAATCGAGATTCATCAGGCAGAGTCCGGGAGCGCTGCGGAGATGTGACGAGAGCAAAACGAAGGCCAGTCATTCCGTGAGCGCAACGGGCGTGTTCTCGCCTCCGATCGGCATCGTCGCATCGTCCGTGTGTCGCACGATTGCCGAATATGTGCAGTGCGTTGCACCAGCGCGCGCAGCCGGAACGCGAGGCAACGTGATTCGAGAGGTCTTTCCGTGCCTGCATTGGTACGTGCCTTGTATCTGCACGCGGCATGTCACCGGCCGATCTCAGCACCACCAACGTGTGGCTCGCGGTCATTGCCATCGCGAGCGTGCTGCAATTGCTGCTGATCGTCGGGCTGCTCGTCGGCGCCGCTCGCTTCTTCCGTCGCGTCGAAGCGACGATCGATCGGATCACCGAGCAGCACATCGCTCCCATTTCGGCGCGCGCGAACCAAGTGATCGACGAGATGGAAGACGTGATGGCGCGTGTCCAGTCGTTCGACGACGGCGTGCGCCGCACGCTGTCGCGAGTCGGCGACGTTGCGGTCGTTGCCACGTCCGTGATGCGCAGCCGGTTCTGGCCCGTCGTGGGAGTGCTCAAGGGACTGAAGGCTGGACTTGCCAGTCTCAAACGCGCGCCCGGTGATCGCGCCCCGCGTCGAAGCGGGAAGGTCACGAAGTTCGCGCCTGCACGACTGGCTCCCAAGGATGCCTCGGATCTCGAGGCCGAACAACGCTTTGCCTATGAAGGAGGCATGAGTCATGCACGAGGTTGACAGCTACTACGGAGACGCCGCTGCCCAGAGCAACGGATTTGTCATGGGTCTGCTGTGCGGCGCCGCTCTCGGCGCGGCGATCGGTCTTCTGTTTGCACCGAAGCCCGGATCGGAACTGCGCAGCCAGCTCTACGACTCGACCGAGCGCCTCCGCCGCAAGGCGGGAGAGGCGTACAACCAGGCGTCGGACACGGTCGAAGATCTCGTCGACAAGGGCCGCACCGCCGTGCGGCGCGGACGGCAAAAGGCTGAAGACGTGGCCTCGTCGATCGCGAACGAGACCGCGTCGACAGGGTACTGAACAGCTCCGGGGGACCTCGGGTTTCTTCTTGCTCGAGCTCGCGCAAGAAGACAGCCGAGGTCCTAGTCGTGCGCACCGCCCCGTTCCCAGGCGGGTCGCGAGGAGAACACTATGCGGCGACTGTGGATGTCCCTCGTCTTGCTGGCGGCTGGCGCCGCCATCGTCGCGGCGGCTCTGCCGGGCACGTGGGGTTACTTGCTGGCGGCGATCGTCGCGGGCGTCGGTTTCTTCCAATTCGGAAGGTGTCACCACCAGGGCCCGCTCGGCCTGCTGCCACCGACGACGCAGGCGGACGGCTCGACGGTGCCAGCGCGATGGTTTTGCGACGCGTGCGGCAGGACGTGGCCCGCGTCGTTCGAGCACGGTCATCCTCCGATTCGGCGGTTTCAGGGCTACGATCCGACAAAGGCCGTGAACGCGGCGAAACGAGCCGATGATCTCGCGCGCCGCCAGCGGGCGCTCGCGTTGAAGCGCGCCGGGCTGGAGACGCCGCGCCCGAAGCTCAATCTCGACGCCGCGGAAGTCGTCGAGATTCGGAGGTTCGCGAAGTAAACCCTTCGCCGAGGCTACGGCCCGGATCGCTGGAGCAAGTGCGGAGGTAAAAGGAGCCGGGGTAACCCGGCTCCTTTTTTGTTGTCCTTACTTTGTCACTCTCAGGCGATTCCACGCGTCGCGGACGGCGTCCTTGACGTGTTGCCAGCTCCAGTCCCGATTCCTGCGCTCGGGATATCGATCCCATCCCGTCCGCAGTTCGTCCTCGAGCTGGTCGTCCCACGCGCGTCCCTCATGCCGTACCGCCGACTCGTACCCGTACCGGTACGCGGGTCGCCAGTCGTCATAGGTCGAATCTTTCGCCCAGTACGGGCGAGAGCGGCACGCGCCTCGCCAATACTCGTCTTCCATTTCCCACGTCGGAGTATGCCCGTGTGCCATGCGAAGCCTCCTTGCGGCTTTTCTCTCAAGCGATGCAACAGGCGTTCCGGTACCCCTTTTGCTCGTCGAAAAACGGGAGCGGTAAACGGGAGCGGTAATGGAGAGTGCAATGCCACACGTGTTGACCGACCACGAAACGATCCGGCGTTGGGCGGAAGCCAGGGGCGCGAGACCCGCGAGAGTGAAACCAGGCCGCGATGCGATGCTGAGCTACACGGACGATCCGATCTGTCTCGAGATTCCCGGCGCGTCGCCGGTCGGCGCCGTCGAGCGCATCACGTGGCACGAGTGGTTTCGAACATTCGACGAGCACGCTCTCGCGCTGCTCATCGAGAACGCGCATCAGCAGCCGAGCACGTTCAACCGGTTGATCAAGAGGACCGCTTGAGGGTGCTCGCGATCTTCTTCAGATCCTCGACGAATTGACGCATCGCCTCACGTCGAGCGTCCGCATCCGGTGCGCGGAGGATCGACGACGGGTGGACGGTGACCGTGACGAATTCGGCCAGCGACGACGGAAGCATCCGGCCGCGATCCTTCGTGACCCGCACCGACGATCCCAAGAGCGTCGTCGCAGCCGTTGCGCCAAGCGCCACGACCACCCGCGGTTTGATGGCCGCCAGCTCTCCCTCGAGCCACATCCGGCAGGCGAGAATCTCTTCGCGGTTCGGACGCTCGTGGATCCGCCGTTTGCCCTGAGGCTTCCACTTGAAGTGCTTGACGGCGTTCGTGAAATACACCTTCGATTCGTCGATGCCGGCCTGGCCGAGCGCCTCGCGAAGCAGACCGCCCGCCGGGCCGACGAACGGTTCGCCCTGCCGATCTTCCTGGTCGCCCGGTTGTTCGCCGACGAACACGACTTCGGCTGCAGACGGGCCCGCGCCGAACACCGTTTGCGTGGCGCGCTCCCACAGCGGGCAGGCCCGGCAGCGCTTCGCTTTGCGCCGGAGCGCGTCGAGATCGCCGGAGCCGCGCGGCGCGCGCTTCACTTCTTGTCTTCTTTGTCTTCTTTGTGTGGCCAGTCCTCCGACGATGCCGGATCAAGCTCCCAGCGGTGACGGTCACGCTCGCGGATCTTCTCGTCGGGATTCAGCTCTTCGTCGTCCTGATACTGGACGCCCAACGCGCGGCCGATGTCGTCGACACGATCCTGGTCGGGTGTGGGATTGTCGCCACCGGGCGCTTCGTCGCCGACCGCATACGCGTCGGTCCACTTCGCGTCGACGTCGCCTGCCGTGAGGCGTGGGCTCGTCTCCGTGTGTTCGAGCAGCGAGCGTTGCAGCTCGTCGTGGCCCGTCCGCGCTGCCGCGATCTGACGTTCTTCCGGAGGGGCCTGCGGCGTGTCGACCCGCTCCGATTCGGGCAGCCGCCGGCGCTCCCGGTCGAGGAGGACGGGGCTGACTGGCCTGCGAGACCGCTGAGCAGCGGTCTCTGTGGGGGCCCTCGGTGTCGTCTGTCCGGGTGCCCTCGGTGTCGTCTTCCGGGGGGCCGTGGACGCCGCCTTCCGGGGCCGCCGGGCCGCGGGGCGACTCACTGCACGTTTTCGGGTCTTTCTCCCAGCCGCCTTGCGGGACGCCGGGCGGCGGCGCGGACTCTTCGCCCGTTTGGCTGTTCGTCTGGCTGCGCTCGACCGTCCGCGGGCGCGCCGGCGCGCCGTACGCTGCCGCCGCGATGCTCGTTTCCTGGCTGCCATGGTGAGGACTCCCTTCCGGCGGTTGACCTCGGTTCCTTAAGTACCGGATAATTCAATGCTTATCGCATTCTCTGCGAAGCAATCCTACAGCCTGCCGGAGCTGCAATCCGGCACAGAATGTCCGCAACTGGACTTTAAGGAGGACCCGGGCCGCAATGGGTAATGACGTCACGAGGAAAACGCAAATTCTGCAAGGAGGTGCGAAGAACTACTCTGGCTTCTCCACATTCTCCTCACGCCCGGACGGCGGCGACACCGATCCGGAGGATTACGCAAAGTTATTGGACTTTTACGATAACAGCTTCCGAAATATCGCGGAAGGTGAAGTCGTCAAAGGCACGGTCGTCAAGGTCACGCCGACGGAAGTCATCGTCGACGTCGGCTTCAAGTCCGAAGGCATCATCTCCATCGAAGAGTTCATCGACGAAAGCGGCCAGGTGACCGCGCAGCCGGGCGACATTGTCGACGTGCTGCTCGAGCGCACCGAAGATCGCGACGGCTACGTCGTGTTGTCGCGCGAGAAGGCCGAGAAGATGAAGATCTGGGACGAGGTCGAGAAGGCGTACCAGGAGCGGAAGGTCGTCATCGGCCGCGTCATCGAGCGGATCAAGGGCGGACTCGCCGTCGACATCGGCGTGCGCGCGTTCCTCCCGGGATCGCAGATCGACGTGCGTCCGGTGCGCAATCTCGACGCGCTGCGGGGCCAGGAGCTCCGGATGCGCGTCATCAAGGTCAACAAGAAGCGCGGCAACATTGTCCTCTCGCGCAAAGTCCTCCTCGAAGAGGAGAACGCCGAGAAGAAGAAGACCACGCTCGACACGCTGGCCGACGGCAAGGTGCTGCGCGGGACGGTGAAGAACCTCACCGATTACGGCGCGTTCATCGACCTCGGCGGCATCGACGGCCTCCTGCACATCACCGACATGTCGTGGGGACGGGTGACGCATCCGTCGGAGGTCGTGCGCGTCGGCGACGAGATCGACGTCATCGTCCTCAAGTACGACGCGGGGACGGAGCGCGTCTCGCTCGGACACAAGCAGCTCGTGCCGGATCCCTGGAGCAATGTGATCGAGCGGTATCCGGTCGGGGCGCGCGTGACGGGGAAGGTCGTCAGCCTCACCGACTACGGCGCGTTCATCGAGCTCGAGCCGGGCGTCGAGGGGCTCATCCACGTGTCCGAAATGTCGTGGAGCAAACGCGTCAAGCATCCATCGAAGATCCTGAACGTCGGCGATTCGGTCGACGCGATGGTGCTGGGCGTGGATCCGGGCGCGCGCCGGATTTCACTCGGGCTGAAGCAGGTCGAGACGAATCCGTGGCAGGAGCTGGCGGGCAAGTATCCGGTCGGCTCGACGATCACCGGCAAGGTCCGCAACCTCACCGAGTTCGGCGCCTTCGTCGAGGTCGAGGAGGGGATCGACGGGCTCATTCACATCTCGGACATGTCGTGGAGCAAGATCAAGCATCCGTCCGAGGTGCTGAAGAAGGGTGACACCGTCGAAGCGCAGGTGCTCAGCATCGACGCCGACAACCAGCGGCTGTCGCTCGGACTGAAGCAGCTGCAGACCGGCATCTGGAAGCAGTTCTTCGATCAGCATCACGTCGGCGACATCGTCGAGGGCAAGGTCGTTCGTCTCACGAACTTCGGCGCGTTCGTCGAGCTCGCCGACGGCATCGAGGGGCTCATCCACGTGTCCGAGTTCGACTCGTCGCAGGGCGCCGAGAAGCTCGAGCTGCGCGCGGGCGAGAACTACCAGATGAAGATCATCCGGCTCGTGCCCGAGGAGCGGAAAATCGGCCTGAGCATTCGCGCGCTGAAGGACGAGGAGTTCCGTGCCGACTGGGAAGCGTACGCCGAATCGACCGGCCGGCCGGAGGTTACGCTGGGCGATCACTTCAAGAATATCAAGTGACGCTTGCAATGGTGATCTTGAGATCTGGGGAGTTGAGAGCTTGACGGTCCTCACGCCCCAGGTCCTCAGATCTGCAGTTCTTCAGATGCGAGCATCTTCATGACGAAAGCTGAGCTCGTCGAAGAGGTTTCGCGCGTCTCCGACCTCACCAAGAAGCATTCCGAGGTCATCGTCGACACCGTCTTCAAGAGCATTGTCGACGCGCTGCATCGCGGCGAGAAGATCGAGCTGCGCGGCTTCGGCAGCTTCCGGCTCCGGCGCCGGGAGCCGCGCAAGGGCCGCAATCCGAAGACGGGCGACAAGGTCGACGTGCCGCCGAAGAAGGTGCCGTACTTCAAGCCCGGCAAGGAGCTGAAGGACCTCATCAACAAGGCCGCTGACGAAGGGGACGGACAGGAGAGCGGCTGACATCGATTCATGCACCGCCTGTGGACTCCCTGGAGACTGGAGTACGTGACCGAGGCCAGCACCTCAGCGACCCAGGGCTGCATTTTCTGTGACGCGCTGGCCGCGTCCGACCCGCTGATCGTTCATCGCTCGAGCCTGGCGTTCGTCATCCTGAACAAGTTTCCGTACAACAACGGCCACCTGATGGTCGTGCCGAACCGGCACGTCGAGTGGCTGGCCGATCTCGAGCCGCCGGAACTGACGGAGCTGATGACGTTGACCCAGGCGGCCGAGCGCGTCCTCGCCGCCGTCTACCATCCGCACGGCTTCAATATGGGACTGAATCTCGGGAAGCCGGCGGGCGCGGGGGTGCTCGGACACCTGCACCTGCACGTCGTCCCGCGGTGGAACGGCGACACGAATTTCATGTCGGTCGTCGGCGAGATGCGGGTGCTGCCGGAGGAACTGCCGCAGACGGCCGGCCGGTTGCGCGCGGCATTCCCGCAGTTTCTATAATCACCCGGTGGATTTTTCGTTCAACGCAGAACAGGAATCGTTTGCCGCCCGTGTCCGGCAATTCGCGCGCGAGCGCGTGGGGCCGCGCGCGGCCGAGATCGATACCACCGGTGTGTTTCCGCGCGAGCTGGTCCATGAGGCCGCGGCGCTCGGGCTGGCGGGCGTCACGATTCCGGAGGCGCACGGCGGCGGCGGGCGCGACTACGTGAGCTACGCGCTGGCGATCGAAGCGCTCGCGCTCTCGAGCGCCACGCTCGCCGTCATCCTGACCGTCAACAACTCGCTCGTCGCCGAGCCGCTGTTCGAATTCGGCACCCCGAGGCAGCACGAGCAGTGGCTGTCGAAGCTCGCCTCGGGCCAGGCGATTGGCGCGTTCGCGCTCTCGGAAGAGCAGGCCGGCTCCGACGCGGCCAACCAGCGGACCATCGCGCGACGCGACGCAACCGGATATGTCCTCTCGGGACGCAAGGTGTGGGTCGCCAACGCCGAGGCCGCCGACGTCGCGATCGTGTTCGCGAAAGTCGAGCCGGCCGCGCAGGCGCGGACGATCACGGCGTTTCTCGTGCCGATGGACAGCGCCGGTCTGCGGAAGACTCCTTCGGATTCGCTCGGCGTCCGTGGGCTCGGCTGCATGGACCTCGAGCTCGACGGCGTGCGCGTCGATGCGGCCGCGCAGCTGGGGGAGGCCGGCCGCGGATTTCGCGTTGCGATGCGCGCGCTCGAAGGCGGCCGCGTCGCGATCGCGGCGCAGGCGCTCGGCGTCGGGCAGGCCGCGCTCGAAGAGGCGCTGGCCTACGCACGGCAGCGCATCGTCTTCGGCCAGCCGCTCGGCGACTTTCAGGCGATTCAGTTCCAGCTCGCCGATCTCGCGACCGAGCTCGAGGCCGCGCGGGTGCTCACCTGGCGGGCCGCCGACGGGCGGGACCGTCAGCCGCGCGCGTCAGTCGAATCCTCGATGGCGAAGCTGCAGGCGTCGGAAGCGGCCCATCGCGCCGCCGATCGCGCGATGCAGATTCTCGCGTCGGCCGGATACCGGCGGGGATCGACGATTGAACGGCTGTTCCGTGACGTACGTGCGGCGGAGATCTATCAGGGGACGTCGGAAGTGCAGCGGATGATCATTGCTGAGGCTATCCTCGGCTAGAAGCCCGAAAGCCCGAAAGCCCGAAAGCTGATCGTCAGCCGAGAAGTTGCTTCGCGATCGTTTGAAGCTGCAGATTCGACGTGCCCTCGTAAATCTGGCCAATCTTCGCGTCGCGATAGAGTTTTTCGACCGGATAGTCCTTGACGAATCCGTACCCGCCGAACAGGTTCACGGCGAGCGACGCGACGTGCTCGGCGACTTCGGAAGCGAAAATCTTGCACATCGCCGCTTCGGTCAGGAACGGCTGGCCGAGATCGCGGAGCCGGGCGGCGTTGTAGACCAGGAGCCGGGCCGCTTCGACCTCGGTGGCGGCGCGCGCGAGTTGGAACTGCACGCCCTGGAAATCCGCAATCGCCTTCCCGAACTGTTTCCGCTCTTTCGTGTACTTGATCGCGTGATCCAGCGCGCCGGCTGCCAGGCCCAGCATCTGCGCCCCGATGCCGATCCGGCCTTCGTTCAGCGTCTCGATCGCGACCTTGTAGCCTTTGCCGACGTCGCCGAGCACGTTGGCTCTCGGCACCCGGCACGCCTCGAAGAGCAGCTCGCACGTGCTCGAGGCCCGGATGCCGAGTTTGTCTTCTTTCTTGCCGACGGTGAACCCGCCGGTGCCGCGCTCGACGATGAACGCGGTGATGCCGCGGTAGCCGGCCTCGGGGTTCACGTTCGCGAAGACGATGAAGACGTCCGCTTCGTTGGCGTTGGTGATCCAGAGTTTGCGTCCATCGAGCACGTAGGTGTCGCCGGCCTCCCGCGCGCGGGTCTGCAGCGCGAACGCATCGCTGCCGGATGCCGCCTCGGACAGCGCGTACGCGCCGACGCTGCGGGCGGCCAGCCTCGGCAGGATGCGCGCTTTCAGATCGGCGCTGCCCCAGCGAATCAGGGCATTGGCCACGAGCGTGTTCTGGACGTCGACGAGCACGCCGACCGACGGGTCGACGCGCGACAGCTCCTCGACGACCAGGACCGCGTGAAAAAAACGGCCGCCGCTGCCGCCCTGCGCCTCGGGTATTTCGACGCCCATGACGCCCAGCTCGAACAGCTGATCGATGAGCGTACGTGGAATCTTCGCGTGCTCGTCCATTTCCGCCACGAGCGGCCGGATCCTCGCCTGCGCGAATTCGCGCACGCTGTCGCGCAGCAGCCGTTCGTCCTCGGCGAGCGTCGTCAGCGGCGGAAGTGACACGTCGGTGGGCAGGGTGGTCACGGACCGAATGTTATCATTGGGATTGGGAGCTGACGTGTGGTTCCGGCCCGGTCGCTGACACGTTCGATCGCGTTGTTGCTTGCGGTGCTGTCGACACCGGTGCTCACGCAGGAGCGCCCGCCGTCACCGCCTGCGCCGGAGCAACAGCCGCAGCCGACCTTCCGGGCGCGCGTCGATTCGGTCAGCGTCGACGCGAGCGTCGTCGACAAGTCCGGCAAGCCCATTACCGATCTCACCGCTGACGACTTCGAGATCCGCGAGAGCGGCAAGGTCCAGAAGATCGAGACCTTCAAGTTCGTACGCGTGGACGAGAACCCTCCGGCGTACACGCGCGACATTCTGTCGGTCGGGGACCAGCAGCGTGAAACGGCGGACGAGCAGAACCGGCTCTTTGCGATCTTTCTCGACGACTATCACGTCCGCCGCAACAACAGCTTCCGCGTGCACGACGCCCTCGGCCGGTTCATCGGCCAACTGGGTCCACGCGATCTCGTGGTCGTGGTGTACCCGCTTACCCCCGCCGGCGCGCTCACGTTCTCGCGGAACCACGAGGGCACGGCCGCGGCGATCGGGAAATTCGAAGGGCGCAAGTACGACTACACGCCGCGCAACCCGTTCGAGGAGCGGTACCAGCTCCAGCCGCCCGAGCTGCTCGAGCGGATGCGGAATGAACTGACGATTTCGGGCCTCGAGAGTCTCTGTTCCTTCATGGGCGGCTTGCGGGAGGGGCGGAAGACCATCCTCTTCGTGAGCGAAGGGATGGCCGGCACGCTGCCGCCGGGCGTATCGACCAGCGGCAACATCATCTCGGCGTCGCCGGTGGCGCCGTCGCAGTCGCAGTCCTTTTTCAACACGGCCGATCTGCTCAGCCAGTTTCGTCTGCTCTTTGTCGCGGCGAATCGCAGCAATACCTCGATCTACACGTACGATCCGCGCGGCCTTGCGACCAACGAGTTCGATTTGTCCGATCGCGTCGCGTCCGACGCGGACCGGGCGGTTCTCACCGAGTCGCTCGACTCGCTGCGCGTGATCGCCGACAACACCGACGGTCGGGCAATCGTCAACCGGAACGATCCGTCGCCTGAAATGCGACGGATGGTGCAGGACTCGAGTGCGTACTACCTGCTCGGGTACACGACGTCGCTCGCCCCTCGGGACGGCAAGTTCCATGAAATTCAGGTTCGCGTCAAACGACCGGGCGCGGAGATCCGCGCGCGAAAGGGCTACTGGGCGTACACGGCCGAGGACGCCGAGAAGGCCTCCGCGGCGCCGAAGCCCGCCGCGCCGCGCGACGTCTCGAGCGCGCTCGACGAGCTGGCCGAGGTGGTCGAACCGTCCAGCCGGCGCCCGATCGTCGTCTGGCTCGGCGCCTCACGCGGCACCGGCGCGGGCGGCAAAGCCTCGGTCTTGCTGGCCTGGGAGACCACGCCAGGCACGTCGACTGCCCCCGGCGAGGCCGTCGATCACGTCACCGTGACGGTGACCTCGGTCTACGGCGACGTGCTCTTCAAGGGTCCGATTCCGAAGGACGCGCAGGCGCTGCGGCCGGGGGGCGCCGTGACGTTCGACGCGCCGCCCGGTGACGTCAAAGCGCGCGTCGTCGCGGAAAACGCCCGCGGCATGAGACTCGATACCGCCGACGCGAGCGTCAACGTGCCGGACTTCACCGCGCCCGGTCCGACCATCAGCACGCCGGTTGTGTTTCGCGGCCGCACCGCCCGCGATCTGCAGGTCGTCAGGGCTGCCGCCGCGCCGGTGCCGACGGCCTCGCGCATCTTTTCGCGGACGGAGCGTCTGCTCGTGCGGTTCGAGGCGTACGGGCCCGGCGGCACGGCGCCCACGATCGCGCTTCGTCTCCTCAATCGCAACGGCGACTCGCTCGCCGTACTGCCTCCGCCGACCGCGGGCGCGACGCCCAACACGTTCCAGACCGAAGTCGGCCTCGGCCCGTTGCCGCCCGGGGACTTTCTGATCGAAATCGCGGCGACGTCCGGCGGCGACACCGTCCGCAAGCTTCTCGCGATCCGCGTCACCGGCTGACGAAATTCGAAGTTCGAACTTCGAAGTTCGAAGTTCAGGTTGCTGGACTTTTCAGCAACCTGCTAGTATCCGCGCCCATGTCTGCATTGGCCGGTCTGCTCCTGGCGCTGTTTGCGTTCATGGTGTTTTACGTCGTCATGTGGATCGCCGGCGCCAGGCGCGCCCGGACGGCGCCGGACGCGCCGCCCGAAGCGACGAAGGGCGGCGTCCCTTCGGCCGCGCAGCTGATCCTGGGCTTCGTCACCAACTTCTTCGACACCCTTGGCATCGGATCGTTCGCGCCGACGACGGCCATGTTCAAGTTTTTCAAGATGGTGCCGGACCGGCTGATTCCCGGCACGCTCAACGTCGGTCACACCCTGCCGACGATTGCCCAGGCGTTCATCTACACGCTCATCATCGAGGTCCACATCACGACGTTGATCCTGATGATTGCCGCAGCTGTGGCCGGCGCCTGGCTCGGCGCCGGCATCGTCGCGAGCTGGCCGAAGCGGAAGGTGCAGATCGGAATGGGCTGCGCGCTGCTCGCGGCCGCCGCGCTCTTCACCTGGCGGAATCTCGGCGGCGGCGGCACGACGACCGGCACGATCGATCTGCAGGGCGTCAAGCTCGTGCTGGGTCTCATCGGCAACTTCGCCCTGGGCGCGCTGATGACTCTGGGGATCGGCATGTACGCACCCTGCATGATTCTGGTCGGGCTCCTCGGCATGAACGCCTCGGTCGCGTTTCCGATCATGATGGGGTCGTGCGCGTTTCTGATGCCGATCGCCAGCGCGCGATTCGTCCAGAAGCACGCGTATTCACTCCGGCCGGCGCTCGGGCTTGCCTTCGGCGGCATTCCCGCCGTGCTCATCGCCGCCTACATCGTCGGCTCCATGGATGTGCACACGGTCCGGTGGCTCGTGGTGGTGGTCGTGACGATCGCGGCCGCGATGATGCTCAGATCGGCCGCGAAGGGGGAGTAAAGACCTCGGGTTTCGTTTCTTGCTGCGAACTTCCGCAGAAACGAAACCCGAGGTCTTTACTCTTAGGCGTACATTCCTCTCAGCTTCGTCACCGACGCGACGTGGCTGATGGCGACGACATAGGCGGCCGTCCGCATGTCGCACTTGTACTTCAGCGACGTCTGCAGTACCTGATCGAACGCCTCGACCATTTTCCGCTCGAGCCGTTCGTTGACTTCGCGTTCTTCCCAGAAGTAGCCGTAGCGGTTCTGCACCCACTCGAAGTACGACGTGGTCACGCCGCCGGCGTTGGCGAGAATGTCGGGGATGACGAAGACGCCGCGCTCGTGCAGGAGGTTGTCGGCGTCGGGCGTGGTCGGGCCGTTGGCGCCCTCGGCGACGATCTTCGCCTTGATCTTCGGAGCGTTGGCGATCGTGATCTGGTTCTCGAGGGCGGCGGGAATGAGCACGTCCACGTCGAGCTCGAAGATCTTGCTGCCCTCGAGCGCGTCCGCCTTCGCGAAGCCGGCCACGGTCTTCTGCTTTTTCGTCCAGTCGATGAGGGCGGCGATGTCGAGGCCCTTGGGGTTGTAGACGCCGCCCTTCCAGTCGGTCACCGCGACGATCTTCGCGCCGAGGCGGGTCAGCAGATCTGCCGAGACCGATCCGACGTTTCCGAACCCCTGCACCGCGATCGAAGCGCCCTTGATGTCGATGCCAAGGTGTTTCGCGGCCTCGCGCGTCGTGATCATCACGCCGCGTCCGGTCGCCTCGCGGCGGCCGAGCGATCCGCCCATCTCGATCGGCTTGCCGGTCACGACGGAGGTCGTCGTGTGCCCCACGTGCATGCTGTACGTGTCCATGACCCAGGCCATGACCTGCTCGTTGGTGTTGACGTCTGGAGCGGGGACGTCCTTCTCCGGTCCGATCGCGTCGACGATCTCCGCGATGTACCGCCGCGTGAGCGCTTCGAGCTCACGCTGCGACATCTTGGTCGGATCGCAGACGACGCCGCCCTTGCCGCCGCCGAACGGGATGCCGGCGACGGCACACTTCCACGTCATCCACGCGGCCAGCGTCTTGACTTCATCGAGCGTGACGTCGGGGTGATAGCGGATGCCGCCCTTGGCCGGACCAAGCGTGATGTTGTACTGAACCCGGTACCCCGTGAAGACTTCGATCTGCCCGTTGTCCATCAGCACCGGGCAGGAGACGATGATCTGGCGTTTCGGGTGCGTGAGGATTTTCCAGATTCCAGGGTCGAGGCCGAGCAGCCGCGCCGCGCCGTCGAATTCGCGCAGCATCGCGTCGAAAATGTTCTGATCCTGTCCCATAAAGAATGTCTTCCCTCGTGGCCCGGCCCGCCGGCCTGGTCGCGAACGCCGAGGGTATCACGTCATTTCCCGAACCGTTCGTAAAACGTGTTGACGAACAGCTCCGTTGGATCGAGGCGCCGCTTGGCCGCGAAGAACGCGCCGATCTCCGGATAGGCACGCTCGAGTTGGGCCGCGGTGTAGTGGAGCTGATAGGGCAGGAAGAACCGGCCGCCGACGGTCGAGCACAGATCGATCAGGTCGCGGGTGAGCTGGGCCATCAGCTCGTGGCCGCTCCGTGTCGTCGTCTGGCTGAAGTAGAGGACAACCGCGAGCATGTCGTCGGCGGGCGCGTAGGTCAGCGCCGTATCTTCGCGATGGACGATGCGCACCGATGCATTGAGGAGGTTCGCGCGTGACGAATCGACGGTCTTGCGGAGTCCGTCGATGAACGGCACGAACTGCGCGCGCGGCACGAAGTATTCGTGCAGGATGTCGGTGTACGCGGGCAGCGCGTTCTGCAGGTACGGCACGGAATCGTGCATCGGATCGTTGCGGGAGACCAGACACGCCTCGCCGTCGCCGAGCGCCTGATTGCGGCTGACGGTGCAGGACTCGAGCCGCGGCTCCAGATACTTCTCCGCGAACCACTTGAGCCGCATAGCCAGCTTGCCCTGGCGGGAGAGATTGAAGACCAGGCGCCGGAACTTGATGTAGCTCACGTCGCCAAGCGGCGCGATGCGGGCGTCTGCGGCCGGCGGCGTTTCCTGGTACGTGTAGAGGATCATCTCCTGCAGGAAGGACTGCGGCGCCGTCGAGAGGTGGCCGTACATCAGCGCGTAGCTGCGATCGGGCTGGAGGTCTTTCGCAAAGATCTCCGGGAACTCGCGGTAGTCGAGAATCCGGCGGCCGGATCGGTAGACGGCATTCGGCGTGACCTCGAGATCGACGTCGAGAATGATGCCGAACAGTCCGTAGCCGCCGACCACCAGGCCGAACAACTCCGGCTCCTCCGAACGGCTGACCTGCCGAATCGATCCGTCCGCCAGCATGACGCGCATCGCGCGAATCGTCCGGCCGACGGAGCCGGCGCGATGATCCATGCCGTGCGCGTTCACGGAGATCGATCCGCCGACCGTGAAGATGTCGGTCGACTGCATCGCCTTCACGGCGAATGTCGGGTGCAGGTAGTTCTGGATGTCGTGCCACGTCGCGCCGCTCTCGACGCGCAGGGTCTGCTGCGACGCGTCGAGCGTCATGCGATTGAACCGCGTCATGTCCAGCACCAGCGCGCCACGGGCGAACGCCTGGCCGCCCATGCTGTGCCTGACGCCCGCCGCGGAAATCTTCAGGCCGTTGGCGGCCGCAAACTGCAGCGCGCTGCGCACGTCTTCGATCGTCCGCACCTGGACCACGCCGTACACCGGCGTGCGGTTCAGGCAACTGGCGTCGTTGATCGAACCGCCCTGCTGACGCCACTGCAGGGTTGCCGGCGGCTGGGCGCGCACCGGTGTGACCGGGGCGTCGCGCGCCGGTTCGGGCTCGAGCGGCGGGCAGTCTTTGGGACCGATTGGATCAGCCGCGTATTGCACGGCTTTGCGGACGGGATAGAACAGCACGGCGATGGCGACGAGCGCCGCGGCCAGCAGCCGCTTCGACCGGGAGCGCGCGCCCGAGAAGGCGTCAGTAGTCATAGAGGTGTTCGATCGTGATGCCCTCCGTCTGGAGCCGCGTCAGCACCTCGTGGAGCGACCGGACGGGCACGCGCAGCGCGAGCCGCACGCGTGATGGATCCGTCGGCAGCGCCGCGCGCGACGCAATCCGCGCGGGTGAAAGATCCGGCGAGCGCGCCGGCGGGCCAATCGCCGTAACCAGAATTTCGTCGTTGCCCGCAATGTCCCCGAAGCGCACGCCCTGCGCGTGCAGCGCGAGCGCCACCTGCGT
>Ga0114129_10000512_pt1 | contig 47473 bp, 43 predicted proteins | sample RhiMetdeltSRZDD1_FD_80071 | JGI IMG/M metagenome (GOLD analysis project Ga0114129, IMG submission 80071) | Populus rhizosphere microbial communities from Tennessee, USA - Rhizosphere MetaG P. deltoides SRZDD1 (version 2) (version 2) | ecosystem: Host-associated > Plants > Roots > Rhizosphere >...
CGAGCTCCTCCAGCAGCGCGAGCGTGCGCTCCGCGCTCTGCTCGTCCTTCATCCAGCCGCCGCCGCGGAACTCGACCGCAATCCGGTACGGGAACGAGTCCGCCAGCTCGCGCAGGTAGTCCCGATTCTCACGCGAGGGCACGAACCAGTGCGGGAACTGGAACAGCACCGCGCCGAGCCGCCCCGCCGACTCGAGCGGCCGCAACGCCGACACGAACATGTCCTGCACCGTCGCGAGCGCCTCCGGCGGCAGATCCTTCCGATAGAAGTTCTTCTTGTCGGCCGGTAACTGCTCCCTGAGCTTGGCGGGGAGGCCCCGCGCACCCGTGGGATGGTGCGTCAGCAGGGCGAACGCCTTCACGTCGAACACGAAGTGGGTCGGCGTGCGCTCGATCCAGAGCGCGGCGTTCCGCTCCGAAGGCAACGCGTAATAAGTGGAGTCGACCTCGACGAGCGGGAAGCGCTCGGCATAGAAACGCAGGCGCTCGGCCGGGCTGTCGACGTCCGGTGGATAGAAGCGCTTGGAGTCGAGCAGCGTCTTGTCGGTCCAGCTCGCGGTCCCGAAGTAGATGTTGCCGACGGGCTTCAGGGCTTGAGCTTGTGGCCCGAGCGGAACAGCCACACGGACCACCAGAAGAGCGCTCCGGCGAGCACCGCGGTGACCGCGATCGCGAGCCCGGGCGCCACGTCGGACGTGCCCAGGAATCCGTACCGGATTGCGTCCACGATGTAGAAGAGCGGGTTCACATGGGTCAGCTCCCGCCACGGGGAGGGCAGGATCTCGACCGAATAGAAGACGCCTCCCAAGAACGCCAACGGCTGGATCACGAGGTTCTGCACGAACGCGTTGTGGTCCCACGTCTGAGCATAGATGCCGACGATCAGGCCGAGCGACGCGAACAGCAGGATCGCGCACAGCGCCGTAAACACGAGCAGCACGGGATGCTCGATCGGCACCCCGAGGAGGGGCGCGCCGATCGCAGTGGTGACGATCCCGATCGCAAGGGCGCGCAGCACGCCCCCGATCGTGAGGCCGATGTCGACCTGCCATGCGCGCATCGGCGCCGCCAGGATGTCGTCGATGTAGCGGTCGTTGCGGGCCTGGAAGATCGAGCTCGAGTTGTTCGAGTAAGCCGCGGTGAGCATCCCCATCGCGACCAGCCCGGGCAGGATGAAGACCTGGTACTCGAAGCCGCTCACCTGCCGGATCCGCCCGCTGAGGGACAGGCCGAACACGATCACGAAGAGCAGCGAGGAGACGACCGGCGCGACCACGGTCTGGCTCCAGAGCCGGCCCACGCGAAGGCTCTCGCGCGCGGCGAGCCAGAAGAGGCTCACGTAGGAGAGACGCCGCAGCTCGGCCGTGCTCATGTAACCGCACCCATCGCCTTCACGTAGACCTCGCCCAGCGACTCGGCGCCATAGCGCAGGCGCAGCCCGTCGGGCGTGTCGAGCGCGGCGATGCGGCCGCCGCGGATCAGGGCGATCTGCTCACAAAGCGCCTCGGCCTCCTCCAGGTAATGGGTGGTCAGCAGGATGGTCGTCCCCCGCTCGTGCAGCCGGCGGATGTAGCGCCACAGCTCGAGGCGCAGCTCGTAGTCGACGCCGGCGGTGGGCTCATCGAGGATCACGAGGCGCGGCTCGTGCAACAGCGCCCGCGCCAGCAACAGGCGCCGCTTCATCCCTCCCGACAGTCGCGGCGTGCGCGTGTCGCGTTTCGCGCGCAGGTCGAAGACGTCGATCATCTCCTCCGCGCGGCGGGCCGCCTCCTGCCGCGGCATGCCGTAATACCCGCCGTGGTAGAGCAGCGACTCGTAGACCGTCAGGAAACGGTCGAGGTTGACGTCCTGGGGGGCGAGCCCCACGATCGAGCGGGCCGCAAGCGTCTCGAGATGGTCGCCAACGGCCTCGTGGCCGAACACCCGGATCGACCCGCTCGTGACCCGCACGAGCCCCGTCGTCGAGTTGATCAGCGTGGTCTTGCCGGCGCCGTTCGGGCCGAGCAGGCCGAAGAAGGCGCCGTCGGGAATCGTGAGGTCGAGCGCGTCGAGCGCGACCGTGCCGTCGTCATAGCGCTTCGTGAGCTCGCGGATCTCGAGTGCTGGCACCACCCGCGTAGCCTAATCACGTGTCGATCGCCACAATCCCGCTCGGCGCGCGCGGTGCCGAGCCCCAGATTTCCGCGCACTCGGCGGAAATGTGTAACGAGGCCGCGAATCGGGGTAACTCACAAACAAGTGTTCGACCTGTTAGTCTGGGTCGTACTTAGACGTAAGTTTGTTAGGCTAAGATGCCAAGAGGAGGCCCCACCGAGTATGGCAACCACTCCATCAACAGCTGCCAAGCCGCGCCGTAGCGCGTCCGGCGCCCGCAGCGCGGCGACCCGTCGCCGCAGCACGAGCAGTCGCCGCGCGCAGACGAGCGCGAGCAACAACGGCCGCGCCCCCAAGACCGCCGCAGCGCGGGCGGCACGGAGCGCTTCGGCCAAGCGTGGCGCCGCCACGCGGCGCCAGAGCACCGCTCGCCGTTCGGCCACCGCCACCCGCCGTTCGGTCACCGCCACCCGCAGGAACGCTGCGCGCACCGTGAGGGCCGAGGCGCGGGCCGACGCCAAGCAGGCCGAGAGCATCGCGACGCAGGTAGCGGGCGTGGCCGAGAGCGCGGTACTCGTGCCCGTGGGCGCGGCGCTCGAGGTCCGCGACCGACTCGTGGGCGCGATTCAGCCCTGGACCAAGCGGTCCACTGCGGAGCGCGAGATCACGCGCGTGCGCCGGGACGTCCGTCGCTACGAGCGGCGTGGCACCGTCGCCCGCAACCGCCTCGTGCGTCAGCTGCGGCAGCGCCGGAACCAGCTGCTCCGGCTCGTCCGCGGCCAGCGCCGGCAGACCCAGCGCACGCTGAAGCGCACGGAGCGCACGCTGCGCCAGAACCAGCGGAAGGCCCAGAACGGCCTGCGCAAGCAGTCGCGCCAGGTCCAGCGGGCGGTGCAGCCGCAGGTCTCGAAGGTGCAGGACCAGCTCCAGCAGCAGACCAGGGAGGCGCGGGAGCGAGTTCAGCAGTTCGTTTAAGGCTTATGGCGGCACGCGGCCGACCGGCCGGGAGCCGAGCCGGGCAGTTGCCGCCACCAAGTTTCCGTCGGCCACATATGGCCCCCTGGGTCACGTCGGCGGAAAGCAGCAACCTCTCCTCCCTCAGCCGTCGGGCCCCCGTAACACGGGGCCCGTCGGTCTTTTTGGCTCTGCGACAATAGGCCACAGATGCCCACCCGAGACCAAATCATCGAGAAGCTCCGCTCGGTGATCGACCCCGAGCTGCGCAGGTCGATCGTCGAGCTCGAGATGGTGCGCTCGATCGAGATCGCCGATGACGGCGTGATCGACGTGATGGTGTCGCTCACGACGCCCGGCTGCCCGATCCGCAGCCACTTCGAGCAGGCCGTCACCGGAGCGGTGTCCCAGCTCGAGGGAGTGCGGGCCGTGCGTGTCGCGTTCGACGTGCTGACCCCCGACGAGAAGCAGGGCCTCCAGCAGAGGCTTGGCCGCAACCGCCTGCCCGAAGGCGCGCTCGCCCAGGTCAAGAACGTGATCTGCGTCGCGTCCGGCAAGGGCGGTGTCGGCAAGTCCACCCTGACGGCGAACCTCGCCGCCGCGCTCGCGATCGAGGGATACGCCTCGGCGGCGCTGGACGCGGACGTGTGGGGCTACAGCATTCCTCGCATGCTCGGCGTGGCGGGCCGGCCCCGCGTCTCCGAGCAGCGCAAGATCCTGCCGATCGACGCGGCCGGCGGCGTGAAGGTAATGTCGATCGGCTTCTTCGTCGAGGACGACGCGGCCGTGGTCTGGCGGGGGCCGATGCTCCACAAGGCGATCCAGCAGTTCCTCGAGGACGTCGACTGGGGTGAGCTCGACTACCTCCTGATCGACTTGCCGCCCGGGACCGGCGACGTCTCGATGACGCTCGCGCAGCTGCTCCCGCAGTCGAAGATGCTGCTCGTCACGACCCCTCAGCCGGCGGCCCAGTCGGTCGCCCACCGCGCGGCCGAGATGGCCGGCAAGTTCGACCTCGAGGTGATGGGCGTGGTCGAGAACATGTCCGGCTTCACCGCCCCCGACGGCTCCCGCTACACGATCTTCGGCGAGGGCGGCGGCCAGCGCCTGGCGGATGACATCGACGTGCCGCTGCTCGGCAAGATCCCGCTCCAAGAGGAGCTGCGGCAGCACGCCGACGAGGGTCGCCCGCTGGTCGCGGACGATCCCGATGCGCCCGCCGCCCAAGCGATCTTCCATCTCGCCCGCGGCATCGTCGCGGCCACCCCCCGCGAGTTGCCGGTGATTCAGGCGCCAGCGGTTGCCGCCGCCGCCGGCTTCGGCGGCAAGGAGCTGCCCGTCATCCAGTAGCGCCCGGCCGGGTCAGGACTTACCGGCGAAGTACTCCGCGTTGCGCTGGACATAGCTGGACCACTCTCCCGGGAGCTGGTCCTCGGCGAAGCAGGCGTCGACCGGGCAAGCCTCCACGCAGGCATCGCAGTCGATGCACTCGTCGGGGTCGATGTGGAGCATCTCCACGGAGTCGTAGTCCGGCTCGTCGGGCGTGGGGTGGATGCAGTCAACCGGGCACACCTCCACGCAGGAGTTGTCCTTCGTCCCGATGCAGGGTTCGGCGATTACGTAGGTCATTCGGTGTCAGGAACCTTTCGTCAAGAGTCGGCCGATCCAGTCGGCCCCAGGCGGACGGGCGCATATTCTTGCGAATTCCGGTGCTGGGACAAGTATGAGCACATCGGCACGAGAACCATGGTGAACGTTTCTTGATTCTGCTGACGGGCGCCACAGGCCTGGTGGGGCGGGCTTTGCTCGACCGTCTCCTGGGAGCGGGGGAGGACGTCAGGTGCCTGGTGCGCGACCCGCGCCGACTCGGCCCGAACCGGGTCCGCGTGCAGATCACGATGGGTAACCTGGCGAACCCGTTCTCGGTGCGCCAGTCCGTGCGGGGCGTCGACACCGTCGTGCACCTCGCGGCCACGATCCGCGACCAGCCGACCGGCAGCATCGAGGAGCTGAACGCGGTCGCCACCATCAGACTCCTGCGCGAGGCACGGCAGGCCGGTGCGAGGAGGTTCGTGTTCTTCGGCGCCGTCGGCGCGAGCGAGACTTCGCCGGCGCGCTTCTTTCGCGCAAAGGCGCTGGCGGAGCGCGCGGTGCTCTCCTCCGGCCTCGACGCAACCGTGCTGGCGCCGTCGATCGTGTATTCGCCCGGGGACGCCTGGCTCACGCTGCTGCACCGGCTGTCGCTTCTGCCCTGGATGCCCGTCTCCGGGTCGGGCGAGGCTGCCTATCAGCCGATCTGGGCAGAGGACGTGGCGGCCGGCGCCGCGCAGGCGCTTCGGAACGGGTCGGCCGGCGGCCGCCGCTACGAGCTGGCCGGGCCGCAGACGCTGACGTACGAGGAGATCGTGCGGCTCGCACTCGATGCGTGGGGGCGCCGACGGCCGCTCGTGCACGTCCCGCTCCCGGTCGTCCGGCGGACGCTGCGCCTGGTCGAGAGCGTGAGCGGCGAGGCGGCGTTTGCGACGTGGGAGGAGGCGGGGTTGATGGAGATCCCGATGACCACGCCGAAGGGCACCGGCGACGCCGAGGCCCTGGGCGTGGAGCCGAAGCCGATGCGCGAGGTCCTCGGACTGCCGCCGGACGGCTAGAAATCGGGGGCCGCTAGCCCCCCCGCTGGTGGAAGTAGAAGTCCGGGAACACCGCACGCGCGACGTCCGAGGTCATTTGCTGCGCGAGCTCGAGGTTCCCGGTGCGCACCGCGATGTCGTCGAGCGTCACGATGCCGGCCAGCTCGTCGCCGTTCATCACCGGCAGCCGCCTGATGCGGTGGCCCACCATCAGTGCCGCCGCCTCCTCGAGATCCATGTCGTGGTCTCCGGTCACGACCGGAGCCGTCGCGCACAGCTCCGCGGGCGTCCCGGGGTCTGCGCCCTCGGCCAGGATGTCGACCGCCAGGTCGCGATCGGTGACCATCCCGACCGGCCGGCCGGCCTGGTCCACCACCACCACCGATCCCACGTTGTGGTCCCTCATCAGGGCCGCGACCGCATGGGCAGGGGTGTCCGGGGAGGCGGTGACGACGGCGGTCGTCATGATCTCGTGGATCCGCACGACTCACAGGTGTATACCGGATCGTGGGCCTCGCGGGGCGACGCGTGCTGGGCTGGTTACAATCGCGTTCCATGGCTCAACTGACGTCCTCTCAGGAGCGCACCCGAGATCGGTTCGAGATGCTGATTGGCGTGATGGCCCCGGGCCTCAGCCTCGTGCTGGCGGCCGGCGACCGGATCTCGCGGATCGTGCAGCCGGAGGACTTCGACTATTACCCCGTGCGACCGCTCGGTGAGTGGGAGCCGCGGCCCGCGGACATCTCCTCGAAGCCTCCGCAATAGCGGCGCGGATCTCCGTAGGATATTCCGGGCACGCGCCGCCCAGCCGGCGCCCGAACCACAACCGCAACCCTCGAGATGTCACCGGAGCAGATCGCTGACGAGCGACGTCGCGGCCGCCTCGCCGCTGTCGCGGCGCTGATCGCGGCCGCGCTGTTCGCGGCGGCGGCGGTTTGGTCGCAGTCGCTCTCCAACGACGCGCCCGAGCGCAACGGGCCCGCGCTCCTTCGCTTCTTCGATCGCCATACCACCGACCTGGTCGGCTCCTCGACCCTGCGGGGGGTGGCGCTGCTGCTGCTGGTCGCGGTCACGCTTCACCTGTATCGCGCGACCAAGGCGCGGCGCCCGGACGAGCCACAGGTGGTGCTCGTGATGGGCCTCTACGGGCCGGTCGCCGCCGGCGTCGGGACGATCGTGGTCGGGATCGCGCTCGCGACCGCCGCCTCGAGCTTCACCGACCGGCAGTTCCAGACCATCAAGGCCGCCGACGACGCGTTCCGGACGGTGCAGCTACTCGGCCTCTTGTCCTTCTCGGGCTCGCTGGCGCTCGCCTTCTGGTTCGTGAAGGGCTGTCTGGACGCGATGCGGGTCGGCCTGTTGAGCCGTGTCATGGGCGTGGTGGGAATCGCCCTGGGGCCGGGCCTCGTGATCTTCTCGGGGGCGTTCCAGTTCCTCCTGCCCGTGTGGCTCGTGGCGGTGGCCGGCCTGTTCGCGGGTTTCACGTTCGGCGCCAAGCCCCCCGCCTGGGACGCCGGCGAGGCGGTCGCGCCGCCAAGCGCGCGCGAGCGGTTGGGCGAGGCGCTCGACGACGGCGCGCTGCGGGCTGCCCCGAACGGCGAGGTCGAGGCGGTGGGCCCGGGCGTCCGGCAAGGGGACGGCGATTCGGGCGCGCCGCAGAAGCGGAAACGCAAGCGGCGGCACTGAACGTGCTCGCGCGCCCCGCGGTCGCCGGCATCGCGGCGGCGTGCCTTCTGTTGCTTCTCTCGGTCGTGTTTCTGGCCGGCTGCGGCGGCCGGACCCTCGACACCTCGCGGCTCGAGACGCAGATCGGAAGGACCCTCTCGGAACGGTCCGGCCTGCCGATCACCAGCGTCGACTGCCCCAACGACGTGAAGGCGAAGAAGGGCGGACAGTTCGCCTGCACCGTCACGACGAGCAGCAAAGAGCGCGTGCGAGTGAACGTCACCCAGGACGACGACCAGGGCGGCGTCACCTGGAAGCTGGCCGGACCGCTCAAGCGCTAGTCCAGCCTCGGGGCCGCGCTTAGTTCTCCTCTGCCTGCCGCTCGGCGATCTTCACCTGGAGCTGCTCCATCACCGCGGGATCGCGCAGGGTCGTCACGTCGCCGAGCTCGTGGCCCTCCGCGATGTTCCGCAGGAGGCGCCGCATGATCTTGCCCGAGCGGGTCTTGGGGAGGTCATCCGCCCAGATGAACCGCTTGGGACGGGCGAGCTTGCCGATCTTCTCGCCCACGTGCTCGCGCAGGACCGTGTCGAAGCCCTCGGGAGGATCGCCGCCGCCCTCCATCGTCACGAACGCGACGATCGCCTGGCCGGTGGTCTCGTCCGGCTCCGGCACCACCGCGGCCTCCGCCACCTGCGGGTGCGAAACGCAGGCGGATTCGACTTCCATCGTGGACAGGCGGTGGCCAGAGACGTTGATCACGTCGTCGGTGCGGCCCACGACCCAGAAATAGCCGTCGGCATCACGCCGGGCGGCGTCGCCGACCACGTAGACGTCCTTGCCGTACTTGGACCAGTAGGTCTCGAGGTAGCGATCGGGTTCCCTGTAGAGGGTGCGGAACATCCCCGGCCAGGGTCGTCGCAGCACCAGGAAGCCCCCACCCTCCTGCACCTCGTTGCCGTTCGAGTCGAAAATCGCGGCGGAGATGCCCGGGAACGGAAGCGTGGCCGAGCCCGGCTTCGTGGTCGTGATGCCCGGCAGCGGCGTGATCATGATGTGCCCGGTCTCGGTCTGCCACCAGGTGTCGACGATCGGGCAGCGCCCGCCGCCGATCACCTCGCGATACCAGAGCCAGGCACGCGGGTTGATCGGCTCGCCCACGCTGCCGAGCAGTCTCAGCGAGCTCAGATCGTGGCGGTCCGGGTACTCGCGCCCCCACTTGATGCAGGCGCGGATCGCCGTGGGCGCCGTGTAGAAGACCGTGCAGCCGTAGCGCTCGGCGATGTCCCACCAGCGGTCCTTGTCCGGATAGTCGGGGGCGCCCTCGTAGAGGATCGAGGTGCAGCCGTTCGCGAGCGGCCCGTACACGATGTAGGTGTGCCCGGTGACCCAGCCGATGTCGGCCGAGCACCAGTAGACGTCGTCAGCGGGCTTGATGTCGAACACGAGGTTGTGCGTCGCCGCCGCGCCGGTCATGTAGCCGCCGGTGGTGTGCACGATCCCCTTCGGCTTCGCGGTGGTGCCCGACGTGTACAGGAGGAACAGCATCTGCTCGGCGTCGAAAGGCTCCGCGGGGCAGTCGGCCGACGCGCGCTCGACCTCCTCGTGCCACCACACGTCGCGGCCCTCCGTCCACGGGATGTCGTCGCCCACCCGCCGCACGACCACGCAGTGCTCGATCGACGGGCAGTCGGGAAGCACCTTGTCGACGTTCTCCTTCATCGGCAGCGGCTTTCCGCGCCGCAGCGAGAAGTCGGCCGTGACCAGCACCTTGGCCTCGCAGTCGTTGATGCGGTCTTTGACCGCCTCCGCTGAGAATCCGCCGAAGACGACCGAGTGCGGAGCACCGATGCGCGCGCACGCGAGCATCGCCGCGGGCGCCTCGGGGATCATCGGGAGGTAGATCGCGACCCTGTCGTCGCGCTCGACACCGAGGCCCTTCAGCACGTTCGCGAAGCGTTTCGTCATGTCGAGCAGGTCCGCGTACGTGACCGTCCTGCGCTCTCCGTCCTCGCCCTCCCAGTGATAGGCGACGCGCTCGCCCAGGCCCGCGTCCACGTGACGATCCAGGCAGTTGTGGGAGGCGTTCAGCTTGCCGCCCACGAACCACTTCGCCCACGGCGCGTCCCACTCGAGCACCTTCGACCAGTCCTCCGCCCAATCCAGCTCACGCGCCCAGCGCTCCCACCAGCCCTCCGGATCGCGCTCCGCCTCCTCGTAGATCTTGGGATCCGACGCGTTCGCCTGGGCAGCGAATTCCGGGGGCGTCGGAAACGTCTCCTCGTCGGAGAGCAGTACTTCGAGCTCGCGCTCGCCGGTGGCTTGGGCTTGGCCGTCTGGCATCTCTTACCTCCCTCGAGAACTGGCAAGCAATTTATCGGCAGGTCGTCCCAGTAGCATCGCTGGGCCTCATGGATTACCCCCGCGAACAGTTCTCGGCCGACGAGCGGCGCCTGCTGGAGCCGCATTTCACCAATCTGGACCGGCCGGTCTTCTGCGTCGTCGACCTCCCGGAGGTGGTGAAGGGCGCGCTGTTTGCCCGCTATTCGCGCTACGGCGGCACCCTGCGGCGCCTGTACCTCGAGGAATTTGTGCCCTCCGGCGCCAAGGCGCCGGAGGGGTCCGCGGCAGGACGGGCGCTGCCAGGGACGGACCGGGCCGAGCGGCTCTACGAGCGGGTGTTCCTGGAATTCGGCGACGATTCTGTCGCGCAGCTCGGGGGCGCGCACCTGGCCTGCGAGTGGTGCTCGAACGTCCTGACCAAGGTTCTCCAGCGCGGGCGGCTCGCCGCCTATCTCGAGCAGTCCACGCGCTACATCGCCTACGACCGGAAGCTGCCGAGCGGGCGGTACCGCTACTACCGGGACGCGCGCCTCGGAGCCTCGTACGCCGAGGCGATGGAGCGCATCTTCGATCTGTACGCGGAAGGGCTCGAGCGGGTGCGCGGGTGGGCGGCCGAGCAGTACCCGCGGCGGGAAGAGCCGGAAACGGTCTGGCGGCGCTCGATCAACGCCAAGGCGCTCGACGCGATGCGCGGGTTGCTGCCCGCGTCGTCGCTCAGCCACGTGGGGGTGTACGCGACCGGCCAGGCCTACGAGCAGCTGGTGATGCGGCTGCTCGCCTCGCCGTTGCCGGAGGCGCGGCACTTCGGCGGGCTGGCGCTCGAGGAGCTGCGCAAGGTGATCCCCGCGTTCGTAAAGCGGGTCGACATGCCCGACCGCGGCGGGGCGTGGATCGAGTACACGAGCAATCTGCGCAGGCATGCCTCCGAGGCTGCGGCGAGGTTCGGCCTCGCCGATGCCCAGACCGGCGAGGAGCCGGCCTCCGTGCGGCTGGCGCACGTCGACGGCTCCGAGGACGACCTGCTGGCCGCGCTTCTGTACGAGGCGGGCGACGTCTCCGAGGACGAGATCCGCGCACGCATCTCGGAGCTCGTGCCGGGCGACCGCGCGGCGCTGATAGCCGATCTCGTCGGCACGCGCGGTAACCGGCGCCACAAGCCCGGCCGAGGATTCGAGGCGCTCCGATACCGCTTCGAAATCGTGTCCGACTACGGCGCGTTCCGGGATCTGCAGCGCCACCGCCTGCTCACCGCCCAGTGGCAGCAGCTCGGGTGCGAGCTCGGCGCCGACGTACCCGAGGAGGTCGAGGCGGCGGGCTTCGGCGACGGTTACCGCGACGGGCTGGAACGCAGCCGTGCGGAGTGGGAGCGCCTGCGTGGCGAGGGCCTCATCGAGGAGGCGCCCTATGCGGCCGCGCTCGCGTACCGCATCCGGTACGTGCTGGACCTGAACGCCCGCGAGGCGATGCACCTGATCGAGCTGCGCTCGGGCCGGGAAGGCCATGTGAGCTACCGCGCGGTGGCGCTGGAGATGCTCGATCGCATCGCAGCGGTGCACCCTTCGGTCGCGGCCGCGATGTCGTACGCGGACCGTGAGACGGGGCCCCGGCTCGAGCGCCTCCAGGGCGAGCTGCGCCGCCACGCCCGGCTCGAAGCCGCCTCGTAGGTCGCTTCACCGCTTGCGGATCACGCAGAGCTTGTTGCGGGCGTGGAAATCGATGCCGTCGATGTCGCTCTGCCACGACTCGAAGTTCGCAAGCGCATGGGGCTCACGCGGGGCGCCGGTGGCGATGTAGTGCTTCAAGACCCGGCGGGTGTTGAGGACCCGCTCGGAGGCGGAGCGCCCGGTCTTGCCGTCGCCCAGCCCGTTGGAGAGCAGGTCTTCGATGAAGTACAGGCCCCCGGCGCTCAAGCGAGGGAACAGGAAGTCGAGGGAGATCTGCTGGTGGTCGGGGCGATGGGAGCCGTCGTCGATCACCACGTCGAAGCTCGGCACGGCCTCCACGACTCTCCCCAGGTCCTCGACGTTCCCCTGGTCGGCGACGAACGTGCGGGTCCGCTCGTCGTCGAGGTAGGCGCACTCGTTCACGTCGAGCCCGTAGATGCGCGCCCGCGGAAAGTACTCACGCCACATCTTCACCGAGGCGCCACCCGTGTTGCGGCCTTGGACGATCTTCGCCTCCCAGCGATCGCCCTTGACGCCGAGCCCGATCTCAACGAGCGCGAAGACGCGGTCGCGATAGCCCTCGAGATAGGCCTCGTAAACGGACGTGTAGTCGTGGCCGGGAAACGCGGGCCCCGGGCCCGCCGTTCCCTTGTCGCTGCCGAAGCGGTTTGCGAGTTCGGTAAGGCTTGCCACGGCACCAGTATGCCTGGAGGGGGGATCGCCACTCGCTATGATCGGCCAGTCGATGGCGGGAGAGGCGCTCCAGCTCAGCACGGGCGACGGCGTGCCCGCGGTCCAGCTCAGAACGGGCGCCAGCGTCCCCGCGATCTGTTTCGGCGGCGGCGCGCGCATCAAGGACGGTGACGTCTTCGAGCGGGCGCTGCGCACCGGGTACCGGTTCCTCGATACGGCGGTCGTCTATGGGAACGACCACCTGTTGTTCTCGTCCGAGTTCGGTCGCCGTTTGCTGGCGGAGCAACGTGAGAGCGTCGTGGTCTGCTCCAAGGTCCAGACCTGGGATCCGCTCCCGGATTCGGTCAGCGATGCACTCGGTCGCATGGAGTTGGAGTACCTCGATCTGCTGCTCATTCATCACCCGATGCATCCCAAGGACGAGGACCCCCTCGCGACGCTCCAGCGCACGTGGAAGGCGATGGAGCAGCTCGTCGACGACGGCGTGGTGCGCATGATCGGGGTCAGCAACACGGGGTGTTCGCTGCTCGAATACCTGCTCGATTTCTGCCGGATCCCGCCGGTCGTGAATCAGATCGAGTTCCACCCGTACGCCCAGGATCGAGACGTGCTCGCCGCATGCGAGGAATCGGGCATCCGTGTGGAGGCATATTGCCCCTTGGGCTCGCCGTGGCGGCAGGCGAAGAGAGGAATCGAGCCGCCGACCACGGATCCCGTCATCGCGGAGATCGCCCGCGCCAAAGCAAGGGCGCCGGCCCAGGTGATACTGAGATGGCATCTGGACAAGGGCGTGATCCCCGTCGTGTCCGGCACGCGACCCGAGCACATGCAGCAGAACCTCGACGTGTCCGGTTTCGAGCTGGATCGCTCCGAACGCGAAGCAATCGACGGGCTCGACCGGCGAGACCGCCTCTGGCGCGACCAGGTCAAGCTCGCCTGCATGCTCGGCACGGTCACCGACGGGACGGTCGTCGTCCCGAGGCGATGGCCGAAACCGCAAAAGCGATGGGCGAAGCCGCAAGCGACTGTTGTCGTCCAGGACGCGGTCACCTCCACCGAGGGGGCGCTACGCCTGGCCGCGCTGCCGCTTGGCCTCGTGGGCGAGTTGCCCATCGAATCCATCCTCGAGGTGCTGCGAACGCGACTTGGACCGCAGCCCCTCGACTACCTGATCCTCGAGCAGCCCGTCTCACTGAGCGACGACTGGCGCAGCAACAACGTCGACCACGCGAGCAAGCTCGTCTCCGCTTGGGATGCCATGGGCAGCCTCGTGCAGCGCGGCGCGACGCGGGCGCTCGGGATCGCGCACGCAGGCGAAGCGGTCATCGACCTCCTCCTCGAGCGCGCCTCCGTCCCCCCGGCGCTGAACCAGATCGAGTTCCATCCCTACCTGAACAGCGCATCCCTGGTCAGCTACTGCCGCGATCGCGGGGTTGCGGTTCACGCGCTTCGGAGCCTGGGACCGTCTGATGGGCCAGAGCCTCTATTGCTCCGCGATCCCGCGGTGACCGAGCTGGCCCGGGCCCATGATCGTGCGCCCGCCGAAATCGTCCTGAACTGGTGTCTGAGTCGTGTCGACGGTGTCGTCCTCGACTCCGCGGAGAGAGTTCTCGTCAGTTCTCCGAAGGGCCTTTCCGACTTCGAGCTCTCACCAGACGAATTGGCGTCGCTCGATGACCTTCACAGCGCCCATCGGATCGACAGATCGCCGTCGACGCTGGCATCGATCTACGGAAGCCTCGCGGCCGAGCCGATGCAGGTGAGGCCGGTCGACACGGACCAGCTCGAGGTCGGATGCCACAAGGTCCTGTATGCGCCCGTTACTCGCTCGGAATCCTTCAACCGGCGCTTCAGCTTCTTCGTCTGGCGCGATCTCTTCAACCTCCCCGCGGCCACGAAGCACGCACTTCGTCCACTGAGGCAATCCCCGCTTTCGAAGCGGATCGCCGCGGACCTGGACCGAGACGGATACGCGCTCACGAACGTGGACGAGCTCGGGTGCGAAGAGAGCTTCCGCCGTCTCGCTGCCAAGTCGTCGGGCCTCATCGGAACGCGTCAGGGGATGAAGCACGGGCGCAGGGACTTCGATCTCGGCGAGGAGATCGAGGTCCCCCCTGCGTTGCAAGCCGCCATCGATTCCTACTTCGGGCTCGAGACGTTCATCGACGCGAAGTACATCGTCACCTCCCCCGGCCTTGTGGGCATCTACGGCCTCCCCCGCAGACAGCAGCTCTGGCACTCGGACTCGGAGGACCTGATCACTATCAAGGTCTATACGTTTCTGACGGACGTGGACGCTTTCTCGGGTGCGCTCGAGTACATCGCCGAATCCCATCCCAAGGGCCGGTTCGCGGTGCGGGTCGCCGAGCTCTGGAAGCGCAGCTTCGTGAAGGACCCGACACCCGACCACAACACCCAGGTGCCCGATGACCTCCTGTTCAGGCACGTACGACCGGACCTACTGCGGCGTTTGGAGGGCCCGGCGGGAACGGTTGTCGTGTTCGACGCTCGCGGCCTCCACCGCGGCGGCCACGTCTTGCGAGGGACCAGGCAGGTTGCGATCAGCTCTTATACGGCGCCGATGGATGCACACGGCCGGCGCCCGCCGGCGTCGCGGTGGAGCTCCCTGTGGTCTCGGTTCCAATGGCAGACCAATGTGAACCTCAGGGAACCGGACGCGAACGGAGCGTCACCCAAAGACCGCGCGAGCCGCGTCTGAGGCGACGTCGAGCAGCGGGCTCGGGATGATGCCGAACGCGACGACCGCCGCCGCCGCGATCACCGCGATCGCGACGACTTCGAGCTGAACGCCGCCGGCACGAGGTCCCGTGGGTGAGGCCTCGGCGGACCCGCCGGCCATCACAGGCGTTGCGCGCACCGGCTCCGCGCCGGGCTGCATCCAGACTGCGGCCACGACGCGCAGGTAGTAGGCCAGCGACAACATCGACCCGATCACGATCACGACACCGAGCCAGGTGAAGTCGCCCTGCACGGTCGCCTCGATCAGGAAGAACTTCCCGATGAAGCCCGCCGTGCCGGGGAAGCCGGCGAGCGCGAGCATGCTGATCGTGAGCGGCCATGCGAGCGCGGGCCGCGACGCGCCGATGCCGCGGACGGCCTCGATGTCGTCGCCGAGCACGGTCTCCCGCTCGCGCGCGATCACGACTGCGAACGCGGCGACGTTCATCAGCAGATAGACGAAGAGGTAGAAGACGACGCTCTTCAGCCCGAGCGAGGTGCCCACCACCACGCCGGCGAGCATGTAGCCCGCCTGCGCGACGCCTGAGTACGCGAGCAGGCGCTTCATCGAGTCCTGCCCGATCGCGCCGATGTTCCCGATCGCGATTGATGCGACCGCGAGTGCCGCGAGCGCCACGTCCCAGTCGCCCTTCGCCGGGTGGATCGCGACGTCGAAGAAGCGCAGGATGATTGCGAACGCGGCGGCCTTGGTGGCGACCGCCATGAAGGCCGTGACTGGCGTGGGGGCGCCCTGGTAGACGTCCGGCGTCCACTGGTGGAAGGGCGCGACGGAGGCCTTGAATGCGAGCCCCGCCGCGGCCAAGGCGATGCCGGTGAGGAGCAGCGGGTCATGGGCGATGCCGCTGCGGCCGACCGCGTGCGCGATCGGCCCGAAGTCCGTGGAGCCGGTGGCGCCGTAGATGAAGGCGAGGCCGTAGAGCAGCGTCGCGGACCCGACCGACCCGATCACGAGATACTTGAGGCCAGACTCGAGCGACGTGCGACGGTGCAGGTCCACCGCGCACATCACGTACAGCGGAATCGAGAGCAGCTCGATTCCGAGAAACAGCGTGACGAGGTTGGTGGCGCCAGCCAGGACGGTCATTCCGGTGACGCTGGTCAGCAAGAGCGCGCTGTAGTCGCCGAGGCTGGCATGGCTCGTGCCCGGGTCCCTGAGCGACAGGATCAGCGCGCACGCGGCGGCGGCGTAGAACACGAAGTCGAGCGAGAGCGCGAGGTCGTCCGCTCGCAGCGCTCCCTCGACCAGTGACTTGTTCTCGCCGAACTGCCAGGCCGCGAGCGTGGTGGCGGCGGCCAGCGTCAGCAGCGCTGACGCTGTGACCAGCATGCGCGTGCCCGGCCCGCGCGCGAGGCCGAGCAGCAACGTCACGCACACCCCGCCGGAGAGCGCCAGCAGCGGCGACAACCCGGCGTAGTCGATGTGCGGAGCATGGAGCGCGGCGGTCATCGGATGATCAGGATCTCCCTGGGGAGGCTGGTGTTGATCGCGTTCTGCGACCGGTGGAGGACGAACTGGGGATAGAGCGCGAGCGCCAGGATCACGAGCACGACCGGAACCAGGACGACGCCGTCCGTGAGCGTCATGTCGCGTGACTCGGCGCCGCGCGCGAGCGGGTTGTGCATGGAGCGCTGGAAGAGCCGAATCATGTAGACGGCCGCGAACACCACTCCCGCGCCGGCCACGATCGCGTACACGATCTTCGCCTTCAGCACCCCATTCAGGATCAGGAACTCGGCCGCGAAGTTCGCGGAGCCCGGCATCGCGAGCGTGGCGAGCGCGACGATCAGGAACAGCGCCGCGAGCACGGGCGCGCGAAAGGCAAGGCCACCCATGCGACGCAGGTCATCCGTCCCGCCGGCGCGCGCGGCGAGCAGGGCGATGATGAAGAACAGCGGAGCCACCACGAGTCCGTGGTTGACCATCTGGAGGATCGCGCCCTGTGCACCCTCGGGCCGCAGCGAGAAGATCCCGAGCGTGATGAAGCCGAGCTGCGCGATCGAGGAGTAGGCAACCACGAGCGTCGCCGAGTTCTGCGAGAACGCCATCACCGATCCGTAGAGGATGCTGACCAGTGCAATCACGAGGAGGAGCTCCTGGAACTGCACGGCGGCGTCGGGATAGATCGGCAGCGCGATGCGCAGGAACCCGTAGGCGCCCACCTTCGAGAGCACGCCGGAGAGCACCACCAGCACCGGCGTGGGGGCCGCGCGGTACGCGTCCGGCAGCCACCCGTGCAGGGGGAAGGCCGGCATCTTGACGAGGAACGCGGCCGCGAAGAACAGGAAGATCCATTCCTGCGTGCCCTTCGAAAGGGGGTGCGCCCGGAGGTCGGACAGCACGAAGGAGACGTGTCCGCCGTGCGCCGAAAGGATCCCGGTGGCGACCGCTCCCGCCAGCATCAGGAAGCTTCCGACGAGCGTGTAGATCACGAACTTGGTGGTCGCCTCGACGCGTCGCTCGCCGCCCCAGATGCCGATCAGGAAATAGAACGGGACCAGCATCAAGTCGAAGAAGAGCACGAACAGCGCAAGGTCCTGCGCGCAGAACGCCCCGAGCACGGCGGTCTCCCCGAGCGCCAGCATCAGGTAGTAGTTGCGCGCCTTCGGCCACTCGCGGAACGAGGACCACGCCGTCGCGCCGGCCCACAGCAGCGTGGTCAGCGCGATCATGAACAAGCTCAAGCCGTCGACGCCGATCTTGTAGTGGATGCCGAGCTGCGGAATCCAGTTCACGTCCGTGACGTGCTGGAGCCCGGTGACGTTCGAGATCCCGCCGAACCCCGCGTCGAAGTCGAGGATCAGTCCGATCGCGAAGCCCAGCGTCGTCATTGCGAACAGTAGGGAGACGTAGCCGGCGCGGCGACCGCCGTGCTCTCCGGACCCGGGCCACAGCGCCGCCGCGATGCCGCCGGCGAGTGGGAGGAAGATGAGGATCGAGAGCATCGGCTATCCGGTCACTTGGCCGCGATCAGGAAGTAGAGGGCGAGCGCCGTGACGCCGGTCATGAGCGCCAGCGCGTAGTAGCGGACGATGCCGGACTGCGCGACCCGCACGAGTGAGTTGCCGGCGCGCACCACCATCGCGGCCCCCTGCGAGACGCCGTCGATCACGACTCGCTCGAAGGTCCGCGACGCGGCCTGGCCGAGGCGGGTCATGGGGCGTACGACGAGCAGGTCGTAGGCCTCGTCGAAGTACCACTTGTGGATGAGGAAGTCGTGCGTCCGCCGGAAGCGGGCGACGAGCTGGGCGCTGGTGCCGGGCCTCCGGACCCACACGAGGTACGCGATTGCGATGCCGGACAGCGACATCAGCGCGCCGAGCGCAAGCGTGAGCACGGACAGGCCGACCGACGGCTCGACGTCCGCGAAGCGGGAATCCGCGAACGTGGGCGCGAGGAAGTCGGTGACGACGTCCGTCACGTGCGGGATCTGGATCACGCCGGCGACGATCGAGAGCACCGCCAGCAACGTCATCGGCGCGCGCATCGCCGCTTCGCGCTCGGCGATGTGGTGCTCCGGACCAGGGAACCCGACGTCGGTGTCCTCCGGCTCGCCGGTCAGCGGGTTCACGGGCTCGGCGTGCGCCAGGTGTCCGTGCTCCAGCTCGCGCGCCTCCTCGTTTGGCTCGCCGGCGAAGACTCGGAAGATCATCCGGAACGCGTAGATGGCGGTCATCAGCGCGCCGACGGTCCCGACCACGTAGAGGATCCAATAACCGCTCCCGCGCTCGGCCGCGAACGCCAGGATGTCGTCCTTCGAGAAGTAGCCGGACGTGCCGGGGAAGGCGGCAAGCGCGAGGGCGGCGGCGACGAACGCCACCGACGTGAACGGCATCGCCCGCCGCATCCCCGACATGCGGTCCATGTCCTGGGTGCCGGCCATCGCGGCGATCACCGACCCGGCCGCCATGAACATGAGCGCCTTGAAGAAGGCGTGCGTCATCAGGTGGAACATGCCGGCGCTGTAAGCCGCGATCGAGACGCCCATCACCATGTAACCGATCTGGCTGATCGTCGAGTAGGCGATGACACGTTTGAGGTCGGTGACGACCAGCGCCACCGTGCCCGCGAAGAACAGCGTCAGCGCTCCGATGGCGGCGGATATGTCGGCGGCGGTGGGCGCGAGCTCGAACAGCGGATGCGTGCGCGCGATCAGGTAGACCCCGGCGGTCACCATGGTGGCGGCGTGGATCAGCGCCGAGACCGGCGTGGGGCCTTCCATAGCGTCCGGGAGCCAGGTGTGGAGCGGGATCTGAGCGGACTTCGCGAACGCGCCGACAAGGATCAACAGGCAGATCGCGACGATCACCCACTCGTTGTGGTGCCAGACGCTGCCGGCGCGGGCGAACACGGCCGGGAAATCAAGCGCGCCGGTGTCACGCTGGATCAGGATCGCCGCGATCACGAGGCCCACGTCGCCCACCACGTTGATCACGAAGGCCTTGATGCCGGCGCGGACGGCCGTGCGCCGCCGGTACCAGAAGCTGATCAGCGCGTAGGAAGCGAACCCGACGAACGCCCAGCCGACGATCAGCAGGAAGAAGTTCCCCGCGAGCACCAGCAGCAGCATCGAGAAGACGAAGAAGTTGAGGTAGCTGAAGTAGCGCGAGTAGCCGCGGTCGGAGTCCATGTAAGCGACCGAGTAGACGTGGATGAGGAAGCTGACTCCCGACACCACGAGGCACATGAAGACCGCGAGCGGATCGACCAGGATGCCCAGCTTCACGTTCACCCCCTCGGTGGCGATGTAGTTCCACAACGACGAGGTCAGTGCTCGTTGGCTCGGTGACCGGCTCTGCAGAGCGATCAGTGCGCCGATCGAGCTGGCGAATGCGAGCCCGATTGCGCCCGAGCCGATCCAGCCCGCGGTCCGTCCGCGCCACTGCCGGAAGCCCAGCGCGATCGTGATCGAGCCCGCGAGCGGGAAGGCAAGCACCAGCCAGCCGAAGGCGGTGGCGGTCATCCGTGGAGCTCGTCCATCTGATCGACGTCCATCGGGAGCCGGTTGCGGAACATCGCGACGATCACGCCGAGCCCGACCACCACCTCGGCTGCGGCCACGATCATCACGATCAGGGCGAAGATCTGACCGTCACCGTTCCCGGTCATCTTCGAAAAGGCGACCAGCGCGAGGTTGCCGGCGTTGAGCATCAGCTCGAGGCAGATCAGGATCACCAGCGGGCTGCGCCGCGTGAGCACGCCGGCCACGCCGATGCAGAAGATGAACGCGGAGAGGACGAGGTACCAGGCGATGTCCATCATGAAGGCCGATCGGCGGCAAGCCGCCGATCGGGTTCCGGAGACTTCGATCTTCTCGCCAGCACGACCGCCGCGACTGCTGCGATCAGCAGCAGCAGGGACACGACCTCGAAGGAGATCAGGAACTTGGTGAGGAACAGCTCGCCGATCCGGGCGGGCGACCCGAAGCCGGCCGCAACATGCGCGCCCTTGCCGTCGATCCCCTTCAGGCCCGACCCGAGGATCGCGAAGCTGAGCTCGACGCCGAGCGCGACCGCGAACAACGGCGCGACCACGCGCAGCACCGGGCTCGGCTCGATGAGCGGGTCCTCCAGCCCGCCCACGTAGGCGACCACGAACACGTACAGCACCATCACCGCGCCGGCGTAGACGATCACCTGCGCGGCTGCGATGAACTCGGCGCTCAGCAGCAGGAACAGCACCGCGAGCGCGATCAGGTGCACGACCAGCGACAGCACGCTGTAGAACGGATTGCGCTGGATCACCACCCCCAGCGCCCCGCCGATCGCCAGCAACGCTGCGACGAAGAAGACGACCGACTCCATTTACTCGTCCTCGCGACGGAGAGGCGTACGCTCGATCGGGTCCGCTAGCAGCATCTCCTTCGTGAAGATCAGGTCCGAGCGGTTGTAGTCCGACAGTTCGTAGTCGTGCCCCATCGTGATCGCGTCGAAGGGGCAAGCGATCTCGCAGTAGCCGCAGAAAATGCAGCGCGTCATGTTGATCTCGTAGATCTCGGCGTACCGCTCGCCCGCCGACACGCGGTCCTCCGGCGTGTTCTCGGCGGCCACGACGCGGATGCAGTCGGCCGGACAGGCAGCCGCGCACAGCGAGCACCCGACGCATTTCTCGAGTCCCGTGTCCTCGAACCGGTGCAGCTTGTGCCGGCCCCGGAAGCGGGGGTAGACGGGCGTCTTCTCCTCCGGGTACTGGATCGTGACAGGCCCCTCGACGACGCGGCCAAAAGTGGTCGCGAGGCCACGCAGCGTCTCCCCGAACGCCCGCGACAGCCCGCCGAATCCCCCGGGCTCGGGTCCGCGCTCGACTTCGATCGAGTGTTCGTCTGGTTGGTAGGTCATTTCATGTGAGCGCCACGAACGTCGCGGTCACCAGGAGGTTGAGCGTGGCGAGCGGCAGCAGCACCTTCCAGCCGAAGCTCATCAGCTGGTCGTACCGGAGGCGCGGCACGGTCGCGCGCACCCAGATGAAGAAGACGATCACGGCCATGATCTTGAGCAGCATCCAGAGCGGGTCGAGATAGCCGGGACCCGGCCCGCGCCAGCCGCCGAAGAACATCGCCGCCGCGATGCCCGAGATCACGAACATGTTCATGTACTCGGCCATGAAGAACGAGCCGAAGCGCATGCCGCCGAACTCGGTGTTGTAGCCGCCCACGAGCTCCGCGTCCGCCTCGGGGAGGTCGAAGGGCGGGCGGTTGGTCTCGGCGAACCCGGCGACGGTGAAGATCAGGAAGCCGACGAATTGCGGGAGCACGTACCAGACGCCGTGCTGAGCCTGCACGATGTCAACGAGCGACAGCGACCCGGCCATCATCACCACGCCGATCAGGGACAGGCCGAGAGCCACCTCATACGAGACGAGTTGTGCCGCCGAGCGCATCGCCCCCAGGAACGAGTACTTGGAGCCGGAGGCCCAGCCGCCCAGCATCAGGCCGTAGAAGGCGAGCGAGCCGAACGCGAATGCGTAGAGGATCCCGATGTTGACGTCGATCCCGTAGAGCCCGTACTCCGCGCCGAGCCCGTGCTTGACGTCGCCGAACGGGATGATCGCGAGCGCTGCGATCGCGGTGACGATCATGATCGCGGGCGCGAGCGCCATCAGGAACGGCACGCCGGTACGCGGATAGAACTGCTCCTTGCCGAGCAGCTTCAGGACGTCCGCGAGCGGCTGGAAAAGGCCGTAGGGCCCGACGCGGTTTGGCCCGTACCGGTTCTGGAAGCGGCCCAGCAGCTTGCGCTCCAGCAAGAGCACCATCGGCACGATGCCGAGCACGACTGCGAAGATCGCGACGCACTTGACCACGATCACGCCGGTCGACTCGGCGAAGCTGGTGTCGGCGAAAGAGATCATCGTTCGGTGCCGGCCTTGGTCACCTTGACCACCGGAGGCAGGCCGTTGCTCAGGGCGTTCGCATTTTGCTCGGCCGTGCCCTCGATGAGATGCCCGGTGCCCTCCTTGACGCTTGCGCGGGGCGCGACCTCGGCCTCGATCGCGTTGCCGTTGGACGAGATGCGAACCAGATCGCCGCGCGCGAGGCCGAGCCGCTCGGCGTCCGCCGGATGAAGCACCAGCTCCTGTCGCGGGCGCAGGAAGTCGAGCGAGGGCGCGTGCTCCAGCTCCCGGGACGTCCATAGATCGGGCCTGGTCTGCAGGCGAAGCTCGCCGTCGCTTGGCCGCGGGACGGTGCGCGGCTCCGCGGGATCGCTGAAGAGCAGCGGGCCCAGCACGTCCTTTGCGGCGGACCGCGACTGGTCACGCTCCTGCCAGCGCACGCCGCGCCCGCCGATCTCGTCGAGGGTGACGCCTCGATGCAGCGGCGAGCGCTCCGCCAGCTCGGCGAGGACCGCGCCGGCGCTCACGTGATGCTCGAGCGCAAGCCCGAGCCGGATCCCCAGGTCGATCAGCACCTGCCACTCGGCCCGCACCTCGCCCGGATGGCCGATCGCCGGCCGGACGCGCTGCAGGCGGCCGTCGGGGTGGGTGACCGTACCCTCCTTCTCCGCGTAGGACTCGGCCGGGAAGACGACGTCGGCGTGGCGCTCGGCCGAAGCGCCGAGGAACTGCTCGTGCGCCACCACGAAGGAGGCCGCGCCCAACGCCTCGTCCCAGCGCTCGCCCTCGGGAAGCTCGCGGATCGGGTCCGAGTGCAGCAGGTAATAGGCCTTCACGTCGCCGCCGGCCGCGTCGCGCGCTTCGGCGGCGGTCATGCCGGGTGGACCCTCGATGTCGGTGAGGCCGGGCCCGAGACCGGGCGTGCAGCCGGCCTCCCGCAGGCCACGGCCGTTCGTGGCGGTCGGGATCTCGATCAGGCCGGAGCCCTCGCCTGCATCGAGGCCGAGCACGAGCGCAAGGTCGCCGAGTGCGCCGAGCGCGGTTGCGCCACCCTCACCGTGGCCGAGCCGCTCGCCCCAGATCACGACCACGTTCTCCGCTGCGGTGAGGAGGGCGGCCGCCTCCTCGAGGTCGTCGACCTCGACCTCCGCGATCTCGGCCAGCCGCTCGAGCGAATGCTCCGCGAGAAAGGCGGCAAGTTGGGCTTGCCCGCCGATCACGCCGGCTTCGTCCGCGTCGCCCTCGGCCGGATCCGCGTCGGGCTGCTCGTGCCGAACGTCTCCCGGAGCATCTACCTTCAGGAGGGCCTTCTGGAGGGCGCGCATGAAGGCCTCTCCCGTGCCGGGCGCGAAGGTGATCCGCTCCGCCGCGCCCGCGTCCAGGGCCGTGGGGCCGCTGGCCGCCACCACCAGGCGGCAGCCGAACCGCCGCACGGCCTTGCGCAACCGAAGGTCGATGATGGGCGCCTCATTGATCGGGTCGGTCTCGAGCACGAGGACGCACTTGGCGCTGTCGATGTCCGGTACCGCGGCGGCCAATCCAGGGTGGGACAGAAGCCTGGCCGTGTGCTTGTCGAGTGGGCCGCCAGTGCGCGAGTCGACGTTGTGGGACCCGAGCGCCTCGCGGAAGATGCGCTGCACGAGGTAGCCCTCCTCGTTGGTCGTCTGGCCGCCCACCACGGCCGCCGAGGCCGCTCCCGCCGTGCGCAGGCCGTTCACCGCCGCGTCCAGCGCCCGCTCCCATGTCGCCGGACGCAACCGGCCGCCGTCGCGCACGAGCGGCGCGACCACGCGGTCACCCGAGTTGACGGCCTGATAGCCCCAGCGGCCCTTGTCGCAGAGCCAGCCGTCGTCAACCGCCTCGTTGTCGCGGGCGAGCACGCGCTCGACCCGCTCGTCGCGGATCGTGAAGGAGATGTTGCACTGACTCGGGCAGAGCGTGCAGATCGAGCCCGCGTCGACGATGTCCCAGGGCCGCGCGCGGAACCGATAGGAGGTCGAGGTGAGCGCGCCCACCGGGCAGAGCTCGATGATGTTGCCGGCGAACGGCGCAATGTATGGGCGGCCGTCGAAGGTGCCGACGAAGGTATGGTCGGCGCGCTCCAGGAAGGCCAGCTGGTAGTCCTCGGCGACCTCCTGCGAGAAGCGCACGCAGCGGTAGCAGAGGATGCAGCGCTCGCGGTCGATCGCCACCAGAGGCGAGAGCGCGATCGGCTTCGGGAAGTTGCGCTTCTGATCGTGGAACCGGCTACGCCCGGGCCCCCATCCGAATGAGATGTCCTGCAGAGGGCACTCGCCGCCCTTGTCGCACACCGGGCAGTCGAGCGGGTGGTTCACCAGCAGGAACTCGACGACCGCGTTCTGCGCTTCCTTGACCCGGTTCGTCTGGGTGTAGACGACCATGCCGTCCTTGACCGGCGTGGAGCAGGAGGTCTGAAGCTTGGGAATGCCCTCGATCTCGACCAGGCACATGCGGCACGCGCCCACCGGGGCGCCGAGCTTCGGCTCGTAGCAGAAGAACGGGACCTCGACGTCGCCGCGCTTGACCGCGTCGAGCAGCAACTCGTCCGCGGGCGCCCGCACCTCGCGCCCGTCTACGGTGAAGGTGATCCAGTTGTCGCTCACGCGACCTCGCTTGGCAGCGGTACGTGAAGCTCCTCGGTAAGAGCCCCGGCCGCGATCCGGGCCCGCTCCATGTGCGCTTCGAACTCCGGCCGAAAGCGCTTGATCATCGACCCGACCGGCATCGCCATCGAGTCGCCGAGCACGCACAGGCAGTTGCCGATGATGTTGGCCTGGACGCTCGCCATCACGTCCAGGTCCATCGGCGTCGCGTCGCCGGCGTCGATTCGCTCCAGCATCTTCACCGTCCAGTTCGTGCCCTCGCGGCACGGGACGCACTTGCCGCACGACTCGTGGCGGTAGAACTCGGCCAGCCGCAGCGCGACTTCCACGATCGGCACGTTCTCGTCGACGACGATGATCGATGCGGTGCCGAGCATCGAGCCTGCCTGTTGCATGCTCTCGAAGTCGAACGGGAGGTCGAGGTGCTCCTCGGTCAGCACGGGCGACGACGATCCGCCCGGGAACCATGCTTTGACGCGCCTGCCGGGATGCGGGCCGCCGGCGAGCCCGTAGATGATGTCGCGCGCCGGGATGCCGAGCTCGATCTCGTAGTTCCCGGGCCGCTTCACGTTGCCCGACACCGACACGATCTTCGTGCCGGGCGACTTCTCGGTGCCGAAGCTCCGGAACCAGTCGGCGCCGTTCACGATGATGTGCGGCGTGTTGCTGAGCGTCTCCACGTTGTTGATCAGGGTCGGGCCGTTGTAGAGGCCCTGGTTGGCCGGGAACGGCGGCTTCAGGCGGGGGTTCCCGCGCTTGCCCTCGAGCGAGTCGAGCAGCGCGGTCTCCTCGCCGCAGATGTAGGCGCCCGCGCCGCGGTGCACGACGAGGCTGCACGAGAAGCCCGAGCCGAGGATGTTCTCGCCCGCGTAGCCGCGCTCGTACGCCTCGCTGACGGCCGCGTCGAGGATGTTCGCCTCCTCCTCGTACTCGCCGCGGATGTAGATGAACGCATGGCTCGCGCCCGCGGCGAAGGCGCCGATCAGCACTCCCTCTACCAGCTGGTGAGGGTGCTTGTGCATCAGCTCACGGTCCTTGAAGGTGCCGGGCTCGGACTCGTCGGCGTTGCAGCACAGGTACTTCTCGATGCCGCCGTGTGGGAGGAAGCTCGCCTTCTTGCCCATCGAGAAGCCCGCGCCACCGCGGCCTCGCAGCCCGGAGGCCTCGAGCTCTTTCAGGACCTCGTCCTGGCTCATCGCGGTGAGCGCCTTGCGCAGGCCGCGGTACCCGCCGAGGCGCTCGTACACGTCGAGGCGCTGGAGCCCCGGCTCGTCGATGTGCGTGAAGAGGATTCCTCGATCGCTCATTCGTCGATCCGCCTTCCGTAGTCGCCCACGAATCGCTTCTCGGGCAACACCTCGTCGGGTGCGCCGCCGGCGCGCAGGTGATCTGCCACCGTCGTGGCGTCTTCCTTCGTCAGAGGGCCGCGGTAGTGGCCCTCGATCGACGCCATCGGGGCCGTGTCGCACGCGCCGAGGCACTCGAACGACCGCAGGTAGAACTGCCCGTCGGCGCTCGAGCCGTTCACGGGTGCGCCGGTCGCCCCCGAGAACGCCTCCACCACGTCGTGCGCTCCCCGCAGCTGGCAGGAGAGATTCGTGCAGACGTAGATCGCGTGACGGCCGACGGGCTCCAGCTCGAGCATGTCGTAGAAGCTCGCGACGGACTCGAGATAGGCGGGCGTGACCCGCATCACCGCGGCGACCTGAAGGATCGCTTCGTCCGAGAGCCAGCCGTGCAGGTGCTGGGCCGCGCGCAGCGCCGGCAGCGCGGCGGAGCGGTAGTCCGGGTAGAGCGACATGTGGTGCTCGATCGTCGCGCGCAGCTCCACAGGCACCCCGACCTCGTCGAGCTCGGGGATCTCGGCGGCCGGCGCACCGACCTTAGCGCCCTCCCAGACCTGCGCCGCGAGCCTGTTGCGCGAGCCGGGCACCCCGCGGAGGTGATCGAACTTGCTCATCGATCTATGCCTCCGAGGATCGGGTCGAGCATGGCCAGGCTGACGATCATGTCGGCGATGTAGCCGCCCACGCACATCTCGCGCAGCGACTGCAGGTTCACGAAGGACGGGTCGCGCATGTGGACGCGCACCGGCTTCGCCGAGCCGTCCGCCACGACGAAGCAGCCGAGCTCCCCCCGGGGGCTCTCGATTGGCGCGTACGCTTCGCCGGGCGGCACGCGAAACCCCTCGGTCACGAGCTTGAAGTGGTGGATCAGCGCCTCCATCGACGTCGCCAGCTCATGGCGGGGCGGGAGCGCGACCTTGCGATTGTCAGTGATCCACGGACCCTCCGGCAGTCCCTCGACCGCCTGGCGGATGATCGCGCAGGACTCGCGGATCTCGGCCACCCGCACGCGATAGCGGTCGTAGCAGTCGCCCACGGTCCCGATCGGGATCTTGAACTCGAAGTGGTCGTAGGAGCTGTAGGGGTCGGCCTTGCGAAGGTCCCATGGGTTGCCGGCCGCGCGCAGGAGTGGGCCCGTGACCCCGAGCTCGAGCAGGCGCTCCGGGGGGACGATCCCGACGCCCTTGGTCCGCTGCAGGAAGATCTCGTTGCGGTCGAGGATCGCTTCGTACTGGCCCACGCGCTCCACCATGTCCTCCGTGAAGGCCAACACCTTTCGCGCCCAGTTCGCCGGGATGTCCTCTACCACGCCACCCACCTGGACGTACCGGGTGTGCATGCGCTGGCCGGACGACGCCTCGAACAGGTCGAGCACCTTGTCGCGCTCGCGGAAGCAGTACCAGAGGATCGAGATCGCGCCGAGGTCGAGCGCCGAAGTGCCGAGCCACACGAGGTGCGAGTGGATCCGGTTCAGCTCGCAATGGATCACGCGCAGGTATTGCGCGCGCGCGGGCACCTCCTCGTCGAGCAGCCGCTCGACCGACATGCAATATGCGAGCGCGTTGAAGTAGTAGGAGAGGTAGTCCATCCGCTCGACGAGCGGGATCACCTTCCAGTAGGACTTGTCCTCGCAGTTCTTCTCGATGCCCGTGTGCACGTAGCCGACGTACGGCTTCACGTCGTGCACCACCTCGCCCTCGAGCTCCACCAGCAGTCTCAGCACCCCGTGCGTGGCAGGATGGTGCGGGCCGAAGTTGATCGTGAGGACCGCTTCCTCGCGCCCGTCCTCCACGTCGGGCGGCGACAAGCCGGCCTCGGCGGCGGCATCGACCGTCACGCCCATGGCCATTTCCCTCACGCTTCCTACCGGCTCGCGCTCGCTCACTCGTACCACCTGGGCATCTGGTGCTCGTTGTGCGTGAACAGCACTGGCTCGCCGCCGAGCGGGAAGTCGCGCCGCTGCGGCCAGCCCTCGTACTCCTCGGGCATCAGGATCCGGCGCAGATCGGGATGCCCGCGAAACACGATCCCGAACATGTCGAACGCCTCGCGCTCCTGAAAGCCCGCGCCGGGGAACAGGGATACACACGAGTCGATCTCGGGCAGTTCGGGCTCGCCGGGGTCGGCGAGCAGGGCCTTCACGTGGATGCGCTCGACGCGACTCATGTTGAGCAGCTCGTAGTGCAATCCGAAGCGGGGCTCGTGCGGCAGGTAGTCGCAGGCATGCATGCTCGCCAGGAACCCGTACTGCTGCTGCGGGTCGTCCCGCAGCCAGCTCAATACCTCGAGAACGTGGTCCGGCTCCACCACCAGCGTCGCGATGCCGCGGTAGTAGAGGGTGTCGGCGATCGATTCGGGATGGCGCTCGCGAAGCTCGTGGGCGATCAGCTCGAGTCCGGCCGGATCCGGCATCACTACGTCTCGGCCGGGGAGAGGGCGATGTTCGGGTGGGGCAGCTCCTCGGTTCCCTCGGCCCCGTAGCGCGTGCGCCACCCCAGGTCGGGGTGGCCCTGGACCATGCGCTGGAGCTTGAGGATGCCGTGGATCAGCGCCTCCGGACGGGGCGGACAGCCTGGGACGTGGACGTCGACCGGCATGAACTTGTCCGCGGCCACGAGCGCGTAGTTGTTGAACACACCGGTGCTCGAGGCGCAAGCGCCCATCGCGATCACCCACTTCGGCTCGAGCATCTGGTCGTAGATGCGGCGGACGACGGGCGCCATCTTGATCGAAACGCGGCCGGAGAGGATCAGCATGTCGGCCTGCCGGGGCGACGCCCGGAAGACCTCGGCGCCGAAGCGAGCGCTGTCGTAGCGTGACGTGACCAGCGAAATCTGCTCGATCGCGCAGCAGGCGAGGCCGAAGGTGGCCGGCCAGAGCGCGTTCGAGCGGGCCCAGTCGAGCGCCTTCTCGAGCGTCGTCGTGAGAACGCTCTCCTGCACGTGCTTTTCGAGGTCGTGTCCCTCGCGGTCGCCGCGCAGCAGGTCGCGCGCGCGGATCTGCCTGATGCGGAACTCGTCGGGGTCGGTGCCGGCCTTTCCCCGGTCGGCCCCTTCCCGTTTTATTTCCATTCGAGGGCGCCCCTGCGCCACACGAACACGAACGCGACCGTGAGCAGCGCCACGAACACGAGGATCTCGCCGAGCACGAATGCCCCCGCGGCCTTCAGATGGACCGCCACCGGGTACAGGAAGATCACCTCGACGTCAAAGAGGATGAACAGCATCGCGACCAGGTAGAAGCTGATCCCGAACCGGAACCCTCGTTGGACGTCCGAGGGCAGACCGCACTCGTAGGGATCCGACTTCACCTCGTTCGGCTTGGACGGACCGAGCACCCGGTTGAGCGTCGTGAAGGCGATGCCGACCGCCGAGCCGAGCCCGAGGAAGACAAGCACTGGAAGGTAGCTACGGAGCACCGAGGGGGCGAAATGACGCTCGTTACGGGAGTGGGGCGTGTTATACACCACTCTTGTAACAATGTGTTACATAGTGCTTTCCGTCGCAATCTCGGCCCGGGACGACGGCGGCGTGGATGCCTGAGGTCCATCTCGCGGTCGGGGTCGCGCTGCTGACGCTGAACCTCACCGCCGGCGTCTGGGGCGCGGTCGCATGGCTCACCGACCGGGCGTCGCTGGTCTTCTGGTACGTACTGCGGGCCGCGCAGGCGTCGGTCATCGTCCAGGTGCTGCTGGGACTGCTCCTGCTGCTGTTCGGCCACGAGGCGGACGATCCCCTCCACTACATGTACGGCTCGGCGCCGCTGCTCGTGAGCCTGTTCGCGGAGGGCATGCGGGCGGGGGCGGCCGAGCGCGAGTTGCCCGCCGGCGTCGACTTCAAGGCGCTGGCCGCGACCGAGCAGCGTGCGATCGCGCTGAGGATCGTGCGCCGGGAGATGGGCATCATGACGATCGCGGCGCTGCTGATCGCGGCCCTCGCCTTCCGCGCGGCGCAGGTGAGCGGGAAGCTGTTCTAGCGCAGTGGACCGACGAGGGACGAGTTAGTCGTGCTATAGGCACCCCAACTCGCTCCGCGTTGGGTTTCATGGCCCCTCGAGCGCCTCGTCCACCTCGGGCGGAGCGGGCTCCCGCTCGGTGAGCTTCCAGTAGTCGCCCTCGAAGAACACGAGCGGGTCCCCGTCGGAAAGCCACAGGTCGACCACCTCGGCCACCGCGATCAGGTGGTCGCCGCCGGCCACCACCTCGCGCAGCTCGCATGCCATCCCGGCCAGCGCGCCGCCGAGCGCCGGGACGCCGCCGCGGTCGGACCAGTCGAGGCCCTCGAACTTCTCGGCCTCCGGCAGCTTCGACGCGAAGCGCCCGGCGACCGCCTCCTGGTCGTGGGAGAGGAACTGGATTGCGAGCCGGCGGGAGTGCTCCACCGCTTCCAGGGTCCTGGCGGTGCGGTCGAAGCACACGATCATCAGCGGAGGCTCGAGCGAGAGCGAAGTGACGGCGTTGGCGGTCATCCCCGAGGGCCCTTCGGGGCCGAAGCTCGTGACCACTGCAACGCCTGTGACGAATCGGCTGCAGACGTCCCGAAAGGCGCGTGAGTCGATCTGGGCCTCCGGCATGGCGCGCATCTTCGCGCACGGATCCATCCAAAGGCCCATCGAAAGGCCCATCCAAAAATCCATCGAAAGGCCGGCGCCGGCCCGTAGCCGCCGTCATGCAGGCGCAGCGGCCGCCTGATACTGGAAGCCTTCGCGCCTGTGGGCCGGCGCCGGTTCGCTGAGATTCGCCCCGGCGGCCCAGGTTCCTCCCGGACGCGGCTTACAGCTTCGAGCCCGAAGAACAAATGGCCGGCTTCGCCGGCTACCGCACCTGGAGAGTCCGCTTTCGGCGGCCTCCCGGAATATGATGCGCGGCCGTGATTGCCCCCAAGGCTCTTCTGCTCGCGATCGCCGCGACTGCGGTCGTGGCGCTGGCCTCGGCGTGCGGCTCCGAGGGCGTGCAGGTCAACGACCGGGGCGCGCATCTGTTCGCCGACCGCTGCGCCGGCTGTCACACGCTGGCGGCGGCAGGCACCCACGGAAGCGTCGGCGAGCGGATCAGCGGGCCCAACCTCAATTACCGCAAGGAGACCAAGACGACCGTGCTCTATGCGATCCGCAACGGCGGCTTCTCGGGCGCGATCATGCCGCAGAACGTCGTCGTCGGCAAAGACGCGGACGACGTCGCCGCGTTCGTGGCCAAGTACGCCGGCACCAAGGCGAAGAGCCCGCCCGCGCCCATCCAGGGCGCGACCGGGGCGACGGGCCCGAGCGGTCCCGCCGGCGCCGGCAAGTAGGAGCGGCCGCGCTAGACCTCAAGCTGATCCGTAGCGATCCCGAGGGCGTCAAGGCGGCGCTGGCTCGCCGGGGGGCGGCCGAGGGAATCGACGAACTGCTCGAGCTCGACGGCAAGCGCCGGGCTCTCCTGCCCAGGATCGAGGAGCTGAGAAGCAGGCGCAAGCGGGGAGGGGGCGACCCGGAGGAGGCCCGGGGGCTGCGCGATCAGATCAAGAGCCTCGAGCAGGAACTGGCGGAGATCGACGCGGCCATCGAGCGCCTGCTGGCCTCGCTCCCGAACCTCCCCGACCCGTCCGTCCCCGACGGCGACACCGAGGAGGACGCCGAGGTCGTGCGTGAGGTGGGGGCTCCTCGCGAGTTCGACTTCGAGCCACGCGACCATCTCGATCTCGGCACAGCGCTCGGAGTGATCGACATCGAGAGCGCGGCGCGCGCTTCCGGCTCCCGGTTCGCATACCTGAAGGGCGACCTCGTACGGGTGGAGTTCGCGCTGGTGAACCTGGCCCTCGAGACGCTGGAGCCCGAGGGGTTCGTGCCGGTGGTGCCGCCCGTGCTCGTGCGCGAGGAGCCGCTGTTCTGGACCGGCTTCCTGCCCACCGACCGCGCGCAGATATATGAGATCGCCAACGACGACCTCTTCCTGGTCGGCACGTCGGAGGTCAGCCTGGCCGCTCTGCACGCGGATGAACTGATGGCCGAGAGTGACCTGCCGTTCCGATACGCCGGCTTCTCGACCTGCTTTCGCCGCGAGGCCGGTGCGGCCGGGCGCGACACGCGCGGGATCTTCCGCGTGCACCAGTTCGACAAGGTCGAGATGTTCTCTTTCGTGCGGCCAGACGAGTCGGCCGCCGAGCACGAGCGCATCCTTTCCCTCCAGGAGCGGATCCTGCAGGCGCTCGAGATCCCATATCGGGTGGTCAACATCCCCGCGGGCGACCTGGGCGCGTCCGCCGCCAAGAAGTACGACCTGGAGGCGTGGCTGCCCGGCCAGGGCCGGTACCGCGAGCTCACGTCGTGCTCGAACACCACCGACTACCAGGCGCGGCGCCTGCGGTGCCGCTACCGGCCGGAGGGCGCGAAGTCGGCGCAGTCCGTTCACACGCTGAACGGCACCGCGGTCGCGATCGGCCGAACGATCGTCGCGATCCTCGAAAACTTCCAGCGCGCCGACGGCGGAGTGGACCTGCCGCCCGCGCTGCGCGCACACGGCGCGCCGAGCCAGATCCGCTCGCTCACCTAGCGCCCGCGAAAAAGGTCGCGCGCCGGCAGGGCCTTACTTACAATGGCCGTGTCGACCCGCTCAGAGGAACGGACGGGAAGTCCGGTCCGCGGCGAAGGCGAAAACCTGTTCACCGCTGTCTTGGTCTGGTCGCCGGGCAAGCCCTGCGCGTCCCCGCGACCCTGGCCAGGACCGAGTGACCAGGCCCCCCGCAGCACAACCGACTTTCACGGATGAAAACAGTCGGCGCAAAGAGCCCTCGAAAGGAACAAGTCTCAGCCCGCCCCCGGATCACCCGGTCCGCGGCGCATGGCTCTCGCAGCACCGCATCGAGCAACGCCAGCAGCTTTCTTGGCTCGCTGCTGGTGGCCGGCCAGTCCCCGGCGCGGCTAAAGCGTCGTGTCGAGCTGCCGGAAGCGGCGCGGTCGGACCGCGCCGCTTTCGGGGAGCTTCCGCACGCGCGGTTCCGCCCGCTGTTCCTCGACGCCGCGATGGTCATGCTCGCATCGGTGCTCGCCCGAGTCGTGGCGGTGGCGGCCGGCAATCCGCTGTCGCCCATCCTCTGGGATTCGCTGTTCTTCGTGCTCGTGATGGTGGGCTTCGGCCTGCGCGGTCAGTATCTGCCGCGCATCCGCTCGAACCTGCTGGACGAGGTCCGGGCAATCGCCTCGGCCACGGCGATCGCGACCATGACGGTCGTGTCCGTGCGGGTCGCGTTGACGGATGACATTCACCTCGCGTCCCAGACGGCGTTGCTGTGGCTGCTTTCGGTGTGCTCGCTGTCGATCGGGCGCGCCGTGCTCTTTTACGTGAGAGCGCGCGCGATCCGCGCCGGCGCCGGCAAGGCGACACTGATCGTCGGGGCCGGGCGCATCGGCAACCTGGTCGCCCGTCGTCTGCTGCAGCGTCCCGAATTCGGCCTCCGTCCGGTGGGCTTCTTGGACAACGATCCGCTCGAGAGCGAGGACGGACGTGCGCCGCTCCCGGTGCTCGGCGCGAGCTGGAACCTCGAAGCCGTGCTCGCGGAGCGCGGGGTCCAGCACGTGATCTTCACGTTCTCCACCGCTCCCCACAACGTGCTGCTCGGCATGGTTCGCCGTTGCCAGGAGCTGGGCGTCACCACCACGCTCGTGCCGCGGCTCTTCGAGGCGTCGACCGAGCGCGTGACCGTCGAGCACCTGGGCGGGCTGCCGCTCTTCGCGATGCGCCCCTCCGACCCGAAGGGCTGGCAGTTCGCGATCAAGTACTCGCTCGACCGCATGGCTGCGGCGTTGCTCCTGCTCTTGATCTCGCCCCTGATGATCGCGCTCGCGCTTGCGACGCGCATCTCGATGGGCAGGCCCATCTTCTTCCGCCAACACCGCGTCGGGCTGGACGGGCACGAGTTCGAGATCCTCAAGTTCCGGTCGATGAAGACAGCCGACCCGAAGCCGCACGCGGATCACGATCGCGGCGGTGACGGCTTCGAGCTCTCCGCCGACAGCGCGCCGGGCGGGGTCGAGGGTGATGATCGCCGGACGCGCGTCGGGCGATTCCTCCGCAAGACGTCGCTGGACGAGCTGCCTCAGCTGATCAACGTGCTGCTCGGTGACATGAGCCTGATCGGGCCACGCCCCGAGCGACCCGAGTTCGCCGAGCGGTTCGGAGAGGACGTCCACCGCTACACGGACCGCCACCGGGTCAAGTCCGGGATCACCGGCTGGGCGCAGATCCACGGCCTGCGCGGGCAGACGTCGATCTCCGATCGCGCCGAGTGGGACAACTACTACATCGAGAACTGGTCCCTCTGGCTGGACTTCAAGATCGCGGTGATGACGCTTCCGTGCCTTGTGCGAGGAGCGGGCGAATGACCTCCCGGACCCGCATCACCGCGCTGATCATCGCGCTCGTCGCAATGGCCTTCGCGGGCGTGGCCACGCGCGGCCTGGCCGCCGGTGCCAACGGACTCGGAATCAGCGTCCCCGGCAACCAGTCCGCCGGCGACCAGTACGTGGAGACGCTCCCGACCACCAAGGGGCCGCGCGCACCCGGCCGCAAGGGGCACGCGAGAAAACTGTCCCGCGAGGCGGCCAGGCAGCTGCAACGGCTCGGTGGCCCGGACGCCGCCACGCTGAAGGCGCTCGCGACCTCCCCGGCGCTCGGCGCGCCCACCGACCGGGGCAGCTCTCACGGAAACGCTGGATCGCAGGGCGACGCGCGAGCCAAAGACTCACGTAGGGGCACAAGCAGGGGTCATGGCGGGAACGGCCGGCGGCATGGTGCGCCGGCCGTACCCTCCGCCGCGATCGACACGGCCGAGGGCGGGGAGACGGGGATCGGATGGCTGGTGTTCGCGCTGCTCGCGATCACCGCGGTCTCGCTCGGAGGGGTTGGCTATCAGCGGCGCAAGCACAAAGGCCCCGTCGAGTAGGCCGGCCGAGCCGCCGGCTCTGCCCGCGGCGGCGGACGCCGGCATCACGTCCCTGCGGCGCAGTTCGCTCGCGCGCGAATCGCTGACCGGCGGCGCGCTGTCCGTCGTTCCCGCGCTGCTCGTGGCGGCGGCCGTCTTCCTGCTCGCGCTCGACAGCGGCACCTACCAGGTCACGACCCGCAGCGGCCTCGCGATCGCTGCCTGGTGGGCGATCGCAATCGGAGTGGCGCTCCGGCTCTGGCCCCGCCGCAAGATGCCGGGCGAGGCGTGGGCGGCAGGCGGCGCATTGCTCCTGCTGGCCGCGTTCGCGGGCGCCTCGATGACCTGGGCAAGCTCGGCCGAGCGCGCCTTCGTGGAGCTCGACCGCATCCTCATCTACGCCGGCATCTTCGCGCTCGTGGTGCTCATGACGCGGCGCGGAGACGCCGCCCGCTGGAGCGACGGACTGGCGCTCGGAATTACCGCGGTCGGCCTGCTCGCGCTCACCAGCCAGCTGTTCCCCGGCTCGGTCGGCCCCAAGACGGCACCTGCCTTCTTCCCGGGCGAAAACCGGCTCAGCTATCCGGTCAACTACTGGAACGGACTCGCGATCCTCGTTGGAATCGCGTTCCCCCTGCTGCTGCGTGCGGCGACGGCCAAGCGACGCGGCTGGGCGCGCGGCCTCGCGCTCGCCCCGTTCCCGGCACTCACGGCGGCGATCTATCTCGCGTCGTCGCGGGGCGGCGCTGTCACGGCGCTCGCCGGCGTGGTCGTGTTCCTGCTCGTGACCGGCCGCCGCATCCCGGCGCTCGCAGCTTCCGCAGTCGCGGGGGCCGGGGCCATCGGGGCGGTGGCGGTGCTCGCTCCGCGCCACGCGCTTGCCGACGGCGCGGTCGGATCCTCGTTGGCCTCCGCCCAGGGTCGAAGCGCCGCGATCCTACTCACGCTGCTCGGGCTCGGATGCGCCGCCGTGTACGCCGCATGGTGCGCGATCGAGCCCCGCCGCCGGCTTCGCGTGAGCCGAGGAACGGCGGCTGCGCTCGCCGCCGCCGGCCTCGCCGTGATCGCGATCGGCCTCGTCGCGGCCCATCCGGTGCAGAAGTTCGACGACTTCAAGAAGCCCCCCGGCCAGGACGGCGTCTCGGCCACCGACTTCACCAAGGCCCACCTGCTGAGCTCGAACGGCAGCGGCCGCTGGCAGCTGTGGTCGTCCGCGGTGGACGAGTGGAAGCAAAAGCCGATCGCCGGCGGCGGCGCCGGGTCATATGAGTCGTGGTGGGCGCAGCACGGCACTCTGCGGAAGTTCGTCCGCAATGCCCACTCGCTCTATCTGGAGACGCTCGGCGAGCTCGGCTTGATCGGGTTCGTCCTGCTCATGTCGGTCTTCGGCGCTGCCTTCCTGGCGGCCGCGAGACGGATACTGCGCACGGCCGGCGAGGAGCGCACGACGATCGCCGCGCTGCTCGGCGCACTGGTCGCGTTCATGGTGGGTGCCGGCATCGATTGGATGTGGGAGCTCACGATCGTGACCGTGATCGCGGTGATCTGCCTGGCACTGCTGACGGGGCCTGCGACGCAGGCGAGGCGCGAGCCCGGCACTGCCCGCGTACCCCGGCTGCCGCTGGCTCCCCGCGCGGCCCTGATCGCAGTCTGCGCGATCGCCGTGTGCCTGGAGGGCATCCTGTTCGTGTCACAGATGCGGCTCGACCAGAGTCAGACCGCCGCGGCCCATGGCCACATTCAGGCCGCGCGGTCCGCCGCCCTCGACGCCAGGTCGCTGCAGCCGTGGGCCGCCTCGCCGGATCTCCAGCTGGCGTTGCTCCAGGAGCAGTCCGGCGACCTCGCCGGCGCCCGCGTCCGCATCGGCGAGGCGCTCGACCGCGACGCATCGGACTGGCGCCTGTGGCTCGTATCGGCGCGCATCGAGACCGAGACTGGAAACATCGCGCGCGCGCGGCATGATCTGCGGCGCGCCAAGACCCTGAACCCGAGGTCCCCACTCTTCGCCGAATGAGAATCCGCCGCACCGCGATCGCCGCCGTGCCGGCGGTGCTCGCGATCGCGCTCACGTCTGTGCCACCGGCTTCCGCGGCGCCCCCGCGCCCGTTCGAGACCTCGCTCCAGGACTCGGCCGTCCACTCGATCGATCGGGCAAACACGGATACCGCGCTTGCCCACATGAGGCAGGCGGGCGCGAGCTGGGTGCGGATCGACGTGAGCTGGGACCAGGTCGCGCCGCTGGGCGCCGTGCGGCCGCCCGGCTTCGACGCGGCCAATCCAGCCGACCCGAACTACGACTGGGGAAAGACCGATTGGGCCGTGTCGCGGGCGGTCGCAAACGGGCTGAAGCCGTTCATCAACATCAGCGAGGCGCCCATCTGGGCACAGCGCGGCGTGGGCGGCCGCCAGGGCACGACCAACCCCGATCCCGGCGAGCTGGCGGCGTTCGCGCACGCGGCGGCTCGTCGCTACAGCGGCAGTTTCGGCGGCTTCCCGCGCGTGTCGGCGTGGGAGGCGTGGAACGAGGTCAACGCCAGCTTCTTCTTCGTGCCCCAATGGAAGGACAAGCCGAACGGCGAGGCGCTGTCGCCCGTGCTCTACCGCCGGCTGCTCAACGAATTCGCGGACGCCGTGCACGGCGTCAACCCCTCCAATCTCGTGATCGGCGGCTCGCTCTACCCGTTCGCGCTCGATCGGCCGAACGCCCAGGCGATCCCCCCGCTGAAGTTCATGCGTTACCTCTTCTGCCTGTCCGCGAAGCTCCGCGTGAAGCCCAACTGCGGCGAGCCGCTCCACTTCGACGTGTGGAGCCACCACCCATACACATCCGGCGACCCGACCCACCCCACGCTGGCGCCGGACAGCATCTCGATCGGCCAGCTGCCCCGCATGGGCAGAGTGCTGCGCGCGGCGGTCAGGCAGGGGCGCGTGATCTCTCGCCGGCCGGTGCAGTTCTGGGTCACCGAGTTCGGGTGGGACACGAACCCGCCGGACCCTCAGGGCGTCCCGGTCCGGCTGCAGGCGCGGTGGATCTCGGAGGCCTTCTTCCGGATGTTCCGGGCAGGGGTGAGCGTCGCCTCCTGGTTCCAGATGCGCGACGGCTTCGGTAACGACGCGCGCTTCGCGGACGGCCTCTACACCGTGTGCCCGGGTCAGCCGTTGAACCCGTCCTGCGACCGCCCGAAGGTCTCGTTCGACTCCTTCCGGTTCCCGTTCGTCGCATTCCGCCGAGACCGCGCCCACGTGCTGATCTGGGGCAAGACGCCCGCGAGCGTGCCGGGCAGGGTCGTGATCGAGCAGAGTCGCGGCCGTCGCTTCCGGCAGGTGGGGAAGCTCGTCAGCAACCGCTATGGAGTCTTCGAGCGCGTCCTGCGGACGAGCGGCAGGGGCAGCCTGCGTGCGCGGCTCGCGGACGGCTCGGTTCAGTCGCTTCCCTTCTCACTCAAGCGGCCGCGGGATTTCCCGATAAGTCCGCCAGTGGGATGAGGATTCCGGGACGCAGACGGACACAAACCGGCAGGGAGAACGGCGCCGTCGACGTGAGCGTGCTCACGCCGGTCCTCAACGAGGAGACTCACATCCGCGACACCGTCGCGGACATGCGCAGGCAGGAGTTCGAAGGCGCGGTCGAGTTCCTGTTCATGGACGGGCGCTCCAAGGACGCGACGCGCGCGATCCTCGACGAGCTCGCCCGCGAGGATCCGAGGATCCGTGTGATCGACAATCCCGGGCGAGGCATCCCGCAGGGGCTCAACGTCGGCCTTCGACACGCCCGCGGGCAGTACGTGGCCCGCATGGACGCCCACACTCATTACCCGTCCTCCTATCTCGCGCGGGGCGTCGAACGGCTCCAGTCGGGCGACGTGGGCTGGGTCGCCGGCGCGCCGATTCCCGCGGGCGGTGGAAAGTGGTCGCGCCGGGTCTCGGTCGCGCTGCGCTCCCCGCTCGGCGTGGGGGGTTCGGCCAAGTGGGCGACGGGCGGGGAGACCGAGCTCGACACCGGTGTCTTCGGCGGCGTCTGGCATCGCGCGACGCTCGAGGGCCTCGAAGGTTGGGACGAGGGCTGGGCGGTGAACGAGGACTCCGAGCTCGCCGCGCGCTACCGCGCCGCCGGCATGCGGATCGTGGGCCTGCCCGAGCTTGCCGCGCGGTACATCCCGCGCGACAGCATCGGCGCCCTCGCACGTCAATACGCGCGTTACGGCTTCTACCGTGCGAAGACCGCACGGCGCCATCCCGAGAGCATGCGGCGCTCGCTGTGGCTCCCGCCCGCACTGGTCGTGACGGCCGCGGCCGCGGCCGCCCCCCGGCCGCTCGGGACGCTCGCCAGGATCGGGCTCGGCGTGTACGGCGCCGCGCTGCTTGTCGCCAGCGCACGCGTTCCGGAGGCCAGGCCGGCCGACCGCGCCTCCCTGCCGCTGGTGTTCGCCACCATGCACGGCTCCTGGGGAGTCGGCTTCCTGGCGGGTGCGGCGCGCTTCGGCCCGCCGCTCGGGGCGCTGCGGCGGCTCGTTCGCTCGTAGCCTCCGCTCGTCCCCCTTGAAACCAGGCAATGAGGGGTGGGATATGTGGCGTCTTCCACTCCAACTCCCGCGCGCGGTCAGCGGAGCGGCACATTTAGTGCCGCCGCGCTCTAATGCGAAATGACACTTTTAGGATTGGGCCCCTGTATCGGGCTCAATCCTGAAAGTGAGAGCACCCCGCCGCCACATAATCCACTCCTTACCAGCCCGGTCTTTCGGAGCTACATAACGCTTCGGGCGCCAACCGACCGCCCGTAACCGAACTCCCCCTAAAGCCCGCTCCGGCGCGGGCCGATCCATCGGGGGAGCGATGGTTTGCCCGGGCCGAAAGCGCAGCATGCTCGCGATGCTCCTGTGCGGGGCTGCGGCCGCCGTGCTCGGCGCTGCGCCCGCCACGGCCGCGGGCGCCTGGCGCGCGTTTTCGGCCACCAGCCCGTGGAACGTGCCCGCCGCCCAGAAGGGCGGCATCTCCGACTCCAACCCGTTCGCATCGCAGTTCACCAGCTACAGCTCCAACCTCGAGATCTCGGGGGTCGCGCCGGATACCAAGTGGGGCAAGCCGATCTACTTCGCCCAGCCCGGCGACCCGGCCTACCGCTGGACCGACCTCAACGGTTGGGCGAAGGGCGACATCCGATATCAGGGTGAGCCGATCCCGATGCCCGCCGGGGCCCATCAGGCGACCGGCTCGGACGGCCACCTCACGATCGTCACGGCCGACCGCCGCTACGAGTACGACATGTGGCGCGCGGACGTGTCCGCACGCACCGCCGAGACGATCGTGCGATTCGACCTCGCGGGCGACGGCGTCCCCGGCGACCGCAACGACAACACCTCCGCGCGGGGCTCCGGCGCGCCGGTGATCCCGACCACAGTCAGGGCCGAGGAAGCGGTCGGCGGCATCGACCATGCGCTCGGCCTGACGGTCCCCAACGTGGCCAGCGACTACCTGTTCCCGGCCACCCACTCGGATGGCCGGCTCGGGACCGAATCCGTCAAGTACGGGATGCTGTTCGTGCTGCGGCCCGACTTCCCGGTGAACGCCGGGACGAGCGTCGGCGAGCGCAACGTCATCACCGCGCTCAAGACCTACGGCGCCTACGTGGTCGACCAGGGCGCGTCGATGGGCATCGACGCCGACTCCACGCACGCCGATCTCTGGTCGCAGGCGGGGATGCTGGGCGACTCGAGCATGCCGATCCGGGCAAGCGACTGGCGGCTCGTGAGTATCGGCACCGCGCGTGCAGCCGGCCCGCCCCCGCCGCCCAGGCAGGGGAGCCGGCTGGTGCTGCGCACGGCCCGCGGGTCGGTGCGGAGGGGCGGCAGGCTGAGGCTGATCGGCAAGGTCGAGGGCAGCGTTCCCGCGGGCGCGAAGGCGCGGCTCGTCACGAAGGTGCGCAGGCGGTGGGTCCGGTTGCGCGAAAAGCCGATCGACGCCGCCGGCGCGTTCGCGACGAACCCGATCCTGCGGCCGAAGCGGGGGACGCGAGTCCTGCGTATCCGCGCGGAGGTGGCAGGCGTGGGCCGCTCGAACGTGGTGCGCGTGCGCGTCCGCCGTTGAGCGCGCGGCGACCTTCAACCGATCCGATGCCTGAGCGCACGAGCAGAGACCGGGTCGCCGTCTACACCGACCACCTCTTCTGGCGTCAGGACGGGGAGCTGTACTCGGACCGCTCGTTCCCCGGCTTCGTCGCGCAGCTCGCACCGCTCCTCGAAAGCCTTGTGTTCGTGGCGCGCGTGAGCCCGAAGCCGGCCGCCGCCCAGCACAAGCTGCCGGCCGGCACGCAGGTGATCGACATGCCGTGGGTGGGAAGCCTCTCCAACCCGCTCGCGGTCGCGCGGATGATGTTCGGCTCGGTGCGCCGCTTCTGGCGGGCGCTCGGGCAGGTCGACGCGGTCTGGCTGGTCGGCTCGTATCTGGTCTCGTTCGTGTTCGCGGCGATGGCCATGGCGCGCGGCAAGCGCGTGGTCCTGGGCGTCCGGCAGGACCTGCCGCGGTACGCGCGCGGCCGCTATCCCGGGCATCGCTTGATCCATCTCGCGGCAGACACCCTCGAAGGGATCTACAGGTTGATGTCGCGCTTCTTCCCGATCGTCGTGGTCGGGCCAGGGCTCGCCCGAAACTTCCGCGGCGCTTGCTCGCTGCTCGAGCTGTCCGTCTCGCTCATGTCCGAGCACGACATCGTGGACCGCCGGGACGCGCTCGCGCGCCGTTACGACGGCGAGCTCACGATCCTCAGCGTCGGCCGGCTCGACCCGGAGAAGAACCCACTGCTGCTCGCCGACGTGCTCGCGGGGCTCAACGGAAACGGCCGCGGAAACGGCCGGCGCTGGCGCATGATCGTGTGCGGCGACGGGCCCCTGGAGCAGGAGCTCGCCGCGCGGCTCTTCCGGCTCGGGCTGGGAGGCATGGCCGATCTGCGCGGTTACGTGGCGCTCGAGGATGGGCTGCTCCAGCTCTACCGCGACAGCCACGTGTTCCTCCACGTGTCTTGGACCGAGGGCCTGCCCCAGGTCCTGTTCGAGGCGTTCGCCTCGGGACTGCCGATGGTCGCGACCGCCGTCGGGGGCGTAACGGACGGCGTCGATGGAGCCGGCCTGCTGATACCGCCGGGCGACGCCGGCGCGGCCGTTGCGGCGCTCGAACGCGTGGTCGATGAGCAGTCGTTCCGAGAGCAGCTGATCGACCGGGGCCTCGAGCGGGCGCGTGCGCACACGATCGAGTCGGAGTGTCGCCGCCTGGCCGCATTCATCACCGGGCAGCCAAGCCCATGACGGTCACCGCGCCTCCGCCTCCCGTCGAGGTGGAGCAGGTCGAGGCACACCGCCCCGAGAGCATTCGCCGCAACACTTTCTTCGGCCTCGCAACCCAGATCACCACCGCGGCCTTCACCGCGGTGCTCACGCTTTACCTGGTGCGAGCGCTCGGTCCGCACGACTACGGCCTCTTCGCGCTCTCGGTCGGCATCGGGACGATCCTGGTGCTGTTCGCCGACTTCGGGATCTCCGGCGCCTCGGGGCGCTTCATCGCGGAGGAGAGCGGCGATCGCCGCCGGGTGGCGGCCGTCGTGTCCGATTCGACGTGGCTGAAGCTCGCCGTGCTGCTGCCGGTGTGCGGCGCTCTCTGGCTCCTGGCCGGCCCGATCGCCAACGCCTACAACGCCCCGGGCCTCGTCTGGCCGCTGCGTGGCATGGCGATCGCGACGGTGGGCCAGGGAATGTTCATCTTCTACCGGAACGCCTTCGTCTCGATCCGCCGCGTGTCGCTCACGTGGCGGATGACGCTGTTCGAGAGCGCGTGCGAGGCGGGCGCGTCGATCGCGCTGGTGCTGTTCGGCGCCGGCGCCGCGGGCGCCGCCTTCGGGCGCGGGATCGGCTACGTGGTCGGCACGCTGTTCGCCGTCGTGATGATCGGGAAGGTGCTGGGCGGTGGGGCGATCGGATTCTCCGGGCGCGGCCAGGCGGCGCGCGTGGCCCGCTACGGTGGGGCGCTCCTGATCGTCACGATCGCCTACACGCTGTTCGAGCAGATCGGCGTGCTGCTGATCGGCGCGATCATCGGCACCAGCGCGGTTGGCATCTTCGAGGCGCCCATGCGGCTCACGTTGTTCTTGAGCTACGGCGGCCAGGCCGTCGCCTTCGGCGTCGGGCCGCGGCTCGCGCGGAGCGGCGAGGAGGGCCCGGATGCGCGCTCATTCGTGCTCGCGACCCGCGCGCTTCTGGTTCTCCAGGGCGCGCTGCTCGCGCCGGTGCTCGTGTGGGCGAGGCCGATCGCGGACGTCGCGCTCGGTTCCGGGTACCACGGCTCCGTCGCCGTGCTGCGCGCGCTCGCGCCGTTCATGTTCCTGCTCGGCGTTGGCACCTTCATCACGCTCGCGGTCAACTACGTGGGCGAGGCGAAGCAGCGCATCTGGCTCTCGATCGCCACGCTCGTGCTGTGCGGTGCGATCGATCTCGCGCTGCTCCCGACGATCGGCGTGGTGGGCGCGGCGGTCGGGATGGGCGTCGCCTTCACCGGCTACGTGGCGGGCCACTTCTGGATCTGCAAGCGCGTTTTCCACTTCCCCGTCAGGAGGCTCGTGCTGACGCTCGTGCGATGCCTGCTGGCGGCCTGCGCGATGGGCGCCGTGCTGTTCACGGTCGGCACCTCATCGCTCACGTTGACCCAGTGGGTGATCGGCGCACTCGGCGGCGCGGCCGCGTACGTCGTCGTGTTGCTGGCGAGCGGCGAGGTGTCGAGATCGGAGATCTCGGCCGTCCTCGCCGAGCTGCCGCGGAAACGCCCGATGAGGGGGAGGGGCTAGCTGCGGCCCCGTAGATTCGCGCGCACGCGGTCTGCGGCCTCCCACGCCCGGGAGGCCCGCAGGCCGCGCACGAGCGGCGAGACCTTGGTGCGGAAACGGCGGAGGCCATCTCCGTAGTAGATGCCGATCCGCGGCCACCGCAGCGGGTCTTCGGCGTTCATGCGGCTCGGCAGCGTCCCGGCGGCCCGGTACCCCGCGCGGCGCGCGGCCTCGGCGACGCGCAGGTCGTGGTCGCCGTACGGATAGGCGATCGCATCGCAGGCACGGCCCAGGCGCTCTTCGCAGTCGGACTTGGAACGCCGCAGTTCCTCTTCCAGCGCCGAATCGTCCAGCGCGGTGAGGCGCGGGTGCGAGCGGGTGTGCGACCCGATCTCCCAGCCGAGCGCGGCGAGCCTGGCGAGCTCCTCCCACGACATCGGCATCAGCTCGCGCTCGAACTCGCCGTCCGCCCATTGGTCGATCCCGGGCCACGACAACGGCCGTTCGGTGCCGGCAAAGTCGGTCGGCACGAACACCGTCGCGGGCCAGCCGAGCCGCGTGAGGATCGGCTCGCCCAGCTCCAGCACGGACCGGTAGGCGTCGTCGAACGTGATCGCCACGGCCTTGTGCGCGGGCCGATCGAGAACCGCCTCCGTGAAGGTCACGCCGCGAAATCCGCGCGCCGCCAGCAAATCCAGCTGCGCCGCCAGGTTCGCCGGGGTGATCGAGAGGTCGGCCGGCCACCGTTCGCTCACGGCGTGGTAGCAGAGGACCAGCAGGTCGCTCATACGAACAACCGGGCGGCTTCGCCGCCGTATCTCACCCGGAGAGCCCGCCTACGGCGGTCTCGTCTCATGAACAACCGGGCGGCTTCGCCGCCGTATCTCACCCGGAGAGCCCGCCTATCAAGAAGTTTTGTTGCGCGAATTGAAGGGCTTATGCACGATAGATGCGAAGCCTCCTCCTGGTTTCCTGCAACCCCCTGCTCCGCTTGCCCCTACCTGAGTGCCGGACGCCCTCGAACAGCTGACTGCCCTGCCCGCTGCGCCTGACGCGCCCGCTCCGTCGCGGAACGGCTGCGGACGGCGCCTGAAGGTCGTGCAGCTCACCGACCGCGTCGGCACGCACGGCGGCGCCGAGCACCTCACGATGCAGATCGCGGAACGTCTGGATCCAGCCCGCTTCGAGAGCATCGTCTGCGCCACGCGGTTCTCGGCATCGGAGCGCGAGAAGGACACCGTCGAGGACGCCGCCGCGGCCCTGCGCGCCGCGGGCGTTCGCTTCCTGGGCCTCGACCGCCGCACGCGCGCGCACGCGTGGGCCTGGCGGCCTCTCGTGCAGCTGCTGCGGCGGGAGCGCGTCGACGTGATCCACGCGCACAAGTTCGGCTCCAACATCTGGGGCGTCGTCTTCGGGCGCCTGTGCGGCGTGCCGGTGGTGGTCACGCACGAGCACGGCTGGTCCTTCGAGCGTGGGCCGAAGATGATCATCGACCGTGAGCTGATCGCGCGCGGGAGCAACGCCTTCATCGCGGTCTCCCGCGAGGACCGCCGCCGCATGATCGAGCTCGAGAAGATCAGCCCCGAGCGGGCCGTCTTCGTCCCGAACGGAATCCGGGCGCTGCGCCCACCGTCGGGCCGTGACGTGCGCGCCGAGCTCGGCATTTCTGCGACGGACACCGTCGTCACCAGCGTGGGCTTCCTGCGGCAGCCGAAGGCGATCGACGTCCTGATCGAGGGAGCCGCACGGATCGCGCCGCGGTTCCCCGGGCTCAAGGTGCTGATCGTCGGCGAGGGTGCCGACCGGCCGGCCTACGAGGCGCTGATCGACCGGCTCGGCGTGCAGGACAGCGTGAAGCTGCTCGGCCTGCGCTCGGACGTGCCCGATCTGCTGGCCGCCAGCGACGTGGCCGTGCTCAGCACCAATTCCGAGGGCAGCCCGCTGTCCGTCATGGAGTACATGGACGCGAAGCTCCCGGTCGTCGCTACCCGGGTGGGAGGCATCCCCGACCTGATCGACCACGAGGTGCACGGACTGCTGGTCGAGCCACAGGACGCCGCCGGCCTCGGCGATGCGATCGCCCGTCTTCTCGATGATCCGGAGGAGGCCGTGCGCATGGGCGAGCGAGGGCACGAGCGCCGCCGCCGGGAGTTCGACATCGACGTGATGGTCGAGAACCTCGAGAACCTCTACCTCGATCTCTACTCCCGCACGCGCCGCGGCCGGCGAGAGGCGCCGGTTCCGGCGCGAGGCGCGGTCGCGTGAGTCATCGCCTCGAGCAGCTGGCGCTGGCCGCCGCCACGCGCAGCGGCGGGGCCGGGCGCAGCTGGGCAGCGCGGCTGGACGTGATCCGGTCGAGCGGCCTGCGCTACGCGCTGCACCGCCGGCGCGAGCGGGCTCGCGAATCCGAGGTCGGCACGCGCGCGCTGCAGCAGCTCTATCGCGACGTGTGGTCCGAGGCGGCCGCTGAGCACGGCGCAGAGGTGGTGGAGCTCGAAGGCGGCTTTCTCGAGATCCGTTGTGGCGGCGCCTCGACCCGCGTGTGGCGCCAGCTATCGGCGCTCGACGAGGCCGTGTCGCTGAAGCTCGCCCTCGACAAGACGTTCGTGCACCGGCTGCTGACCGAGCGCGGCATCGGCGTGCCCGAATACGTCGAGTTCGGCCACACGGATCTCGCGCCTGCGCTGCAGTTCATGTGCGAGGCCGGCGACTCCGGCCTTTCCTCGTTCGTGGTGAAGCCCGCGGACGGCGGGCGGGGCGGCGCGGCCGTCACGCCGTGCGTCCGAAACGAGGTGCAGCTGGCTCGTGCGGTGCTGAGCGCGGCCCGGCTCGACACGCGCATGCTGATCGAGCGGCAGGTCCCGGGCGACATGTACCGGCTCCTGTTCCTGGACGGCGAGTTGCTCGACGTGGTGCGGCGGCTCTCACCGCACGTCACGGGCGACGGGCGCTCCACGCTGCTCGAGCTGATCGTGCGCGAGAACGGGCGGCGCCTCGACATCGCCCGGCCACAGGCACTCATGACGGTGGACCTCGATTGCATCTTCACGCTCGCCGCCGCCGGGCACACCTTGTCGACGGTGCCGGCCGCGGGCGAGCGCGTGATGGTCAAGTCGGCGAGCAGCGAGAACGCCGAGGAGGAGAACCACACGGTGCGCTCCTACGCCCCCGAGGTGATCGAGGAGTCGGCCGCGGCTGTCAAGGCGGTCGGCCTGCGCCTGGCGGGCGTGGACGTCGTCACGCCGGATATCAACCGCCCCCTCGCCGAGGCCGGCGGCACGATCATCGAGGTGAACGGCACCCCCGGCTTCCAGTACCACTATCAGGTCGCCGACCGCGACCGGGCTACCCGCGTCGCGATTCCAATTCTCGAGCGGGTGCTGGAGACGGTTGGCGCGCTCGCGGCTGCTCCGCGCTGAGGTACTCGGAGGAAGACTTCTCGCGCCCGAGTCGCCGCATCATGCGGCGCCAGAAACCGCGCACGCGCGGCTTCAGCGCGAGCACGAGCGGCCCCGGGTCGCGGAGACTCGCCACGGAGAAGGCGTGCGGCCGCGCGATCGAGCGCAGGTACCGGACCGTGCTGAGCTCGCCCCGCCGGCGGTACTCCTTGAACGCTCGGTAATCGTCGAGCGGGTACCAGAGCGTCTTCGTCTCGTTGTACGGGCGTCCGA
>Ga0114129_10000513_pt1 | contig 47473 bp, 42 predicted proteins | sample RhiMetdeltSRZDD1_FD_80071 | JGI IMG/M metagenome (GOLD analysis project Ga0114129, IMG submission 80071) | Populus rhizosphere microbial communities from Tennessee, USA - Rhizosphere MetaG P. deltoides SRZDD1 (version 2) (version 2) | ecosystem: Host-associated > Plants > Roots > Rhizosphere >...
CTGATCGACCAGAGCGCGTTCACCGAGCTCGCCACGGTCGAAGCCGAGATAGTCAAGCGCGAGGCTGAACTGCAGCGGCTGCGTCAGGATCCAGACGCGCGGAAAGAGGCGCGGCTCCTGGCCGCTGAACTCGAGGGCTTGAAAGCCCGCCGCGATGAACTCAAGAAAACCGCCGACGAGCAAATTCGGTTCAATCAGGCGCAGGCGGCGGCGTCCGCAGATGAGTTCCAGGGCCCGATGCCGAGCGGCGCGGCGGCGCAGCGCACGCTCGCCGCCGCCGTCAAGCAGGCCAATGAGCGCATCCAGACCGAGATCCGCAACACCGGGCTGACCGTCGGCCAGCTCACGAAGATGCTCGAGGAGAATGAGCAGGCCTTCAAGGCCGGTGCGAAGACGATGGGCCTCAGCGCCGAGGCGGTGCAATTCCTGGAAGCGCAGCTGCAAAAGAGCAAGAAGGCCACACAGGACCAGAAGAAAGCCAGCGACGACCTGAAGAAGTCCACTGACGAGCAGCGCAAGGCGCTCGAGCAGCTCGGCATCCTGACGCGTGACAGCGTCATCAGTGAGTTCAAGGACCTCAACGCGCTCTGGTCGCGCGCGGTCGCCGAAGGCGTGCCGCTCACGACGGTCGTGAAGCTCATGGGGCCGGCCTATGAGGAGCTGGCCGACAAGGCCAAGAAGAGCGACATCGTCCTGAAAGAACTGAATGAGACGATCGCGCTCCAAAAGCGCCTGCTCCCGATTCCGAAGCTCGACAGCCTGACGCTCATCGGTGGCGGCACGGAATCGCTGATGAAAGTCGGCGTCGTGCTCAAGGACATCACGGCCGACTCGCTGGAGGCCACGCGCCAGTCCGTCCTCATGAAGGGCGCGTATGAGGCCTTCGGGTTGAAGACGCGCGACGAGCTCCAGCGAACCGCCCGCCAGCTGCGCGAGTACTACAACGATCTCCTCCGGAGTGGGACGGCGTCTGCGGCCGATCTGCAGACCGCTCGGGAGAAGGTCCTCGAGGCTGAGCGCGCGGCCGCGCGCGAGACCGTGTCGCTCTGGAAGACGCAGATCGCGCCGGCGATTCAGGACGTTATGGGCCACTTGGTGACGTCCATCAACGGCTCGTTCGCGCAGATGCTGCTCGGCGCGAAAGGGTTCAAGGACGGGTTCCTCGACATTCTGAAGAGCCTGGCGTCGGCCGCCGGCAACGTTCTGAACTCAATCCTCAGCACGTTTACCAATCAGTTCTTCAAGGGCATTCAGAGCGCGCTCTCTGGCCAAGGGTTCGGGAAGGCGTTCTCAGGCCTGCTGCCGTCGGCGCTCGGTGTTGGGGGCACCGCGGCCGCGTCAGCCGTCCCCGGCCTGGCCACGTCGACGATCAACGCCGGCGGCGGCTTCGCGGGAGGGTTCGGAGCGCTCGGTGGCGGCTTGTCTGGCGCGGCGATCGCGGGGCTCACCGCTGGGATCGGCGGCGCCATCCTCGCCGGGTTCGCGCTCTACAACCGACAGAACAATGTCACGGCCAAATCGCGCGAGAAATTCGCGACCGGGATGGGCTTCGCTACTCAGGGCGACCTCTACAAGCAGTTGCAGACGATGGGGCCCCGCGGCGAGCAGCTCGCGAACCAAGGCCTGAACGTCATCGGCCGCAAGGACACGAAGGCTGAAGCCGAGTGGGAAAAACAGGTCACGGCCTTCATGGAGACCGTGAAGAACTTCACGTTAATTGTTACCTCCGCGACGGGGAACATCGCAGCCGGGTTCACCGGCAAGCTGTCGTCTATCTTCCAGAAGCAGACGAAGGACCAGCTCGAGCTCTACGATAAGCAGATCGAAGCGGCCAAAGATAACGCCGACGAGGTCAAGCGGCTCGAGGACGAGAAGGCCCAGTTCATCAAGACGACGAACGCGGGCATCGTCGCCAACACCCAGGCGGAGTTCGATCGACTGAGCCGGATCATGCTCGGCGCGTACACGGCCGCGCGCGCGCAAGGACAATCTCCGGTCCAAGCGGTGCAGGCCATCGGCGCCGCGATCGACAGCCTGAAGGCCTCCGCGGAGCAGTTCGGATTCGCGGGGAATGCGGCATTCGAAGAGCTGCTGCGCTGGCGCGACCTCACCGCCGCGAATGCGCCGCTGCTCGATTCGGTCGCCGGCCTGACGGATCTCATGAAGGTCTTGGCGGATACCGGGCATCTCGACAAGCAGATGTTCGCCGACCTGCAGGCGCAGGGACTGGACACGTATAACTCGTTGATTGCGGCTGGGTTCAGCGAAGCCGAGGCACGGGCTGCCATCAAGCCGCTGATCGAAGAAGAGATTCGGCTGGCGAAAGAGAAGAAGCTGAAGATCGATGAAGGCACGCAGGCCATCATCGATCAGATGCGCGCCAACGGCGAGCTGGCGACCGAGCAAGAGAGCCTGGTCGACGTCTTCAAGCAGGGGTTTGGCGCGCTGTTGAAGTTCCTGAAGGTCGATCTGCCCGACGGCTGGCGTACGACAGCCAGGGCGGCCGAGGATGCCGCTCGGGACACCGAACGGTCGTGGTCCGGACTCCGGATCAAAGTGCCGGTCGATTTCGAGGCTGGGGAGTTTCCGGCCGTCCCGGGCGGATTCTCCGTGCCTGGCATGGCCACGGGCGGGATCGTCACAAGCCCGACGCTCATCGGCGTCGGTGAGGCTGGCGCCGAGGCAATTCTTCCGCTCGCCAAACTGCGCGACTACGGCTTCGGGCAACAGAGCTTGAACCTCGACCGAGTCGTCATTGAAAACAAGATCTACCTCGATGGTCGTCAGCTGGCGGACAACCAGATCCAGCATCTGAAGTTCGCCGCCAAGCGGATCGGGGTGAGGCCTATCTGAGAACCTCTCTAATGGCGGTCTTTTCCGATCACACGTTCTCGACAGACTTCTGTCCGGAAGGTGCGCTGACAGCCTCGGCAACGCCGCCGGCGCCAGATCACGTCTCGATCGCTCTGGTATCGCGTCTTGACGATGCGTGTCTGCCCGCCGTGGCAATGAGGGCACGCGACAAGCTGACGAACAGAAATGCGTGTTTTCACCTTCTTGCCCCTCTCACAACCACCGCGAGCGTCCGGCGGATTCTCGGGAGCTTAGCTGTGACCGGCGTGATTCTAGCTCTGTCGCGGATTCCAAAACGCAACAGAGTGAGGCCGATATGAATGCCCGACAACGAACTGAACTTTTAACAGCTGTCGGATCGTTTCGAGACGCGTTCAAACGATTCGCGCGCGGCGCTCGTCTCGCTGCCGATCTGACGATCGGCTGGCAGCGGGGACAGAAACCGGATCCAGGAGAACTCAATCGAGCGCGCCAGGCCTTCGAATCATCGGTGAGCCAGTTCGAACAGGGACCGGCCTTCGTCGATGAACTCGACCGATTCATTCGTACGCTGCCCGTGGACGTGACGCCGCAGCCCTCACCGCCGGGGAACACGTTCGCGGCTGTCGACATGGCATTGACGGGCATCCGTGTCGCAGTCGTTGGGGCATCCGATTTGCTGGCCATCCTCGAGCAGGGCCATCGCCTGTCACCTGAACAGTTCGCCGAGAAGCAAAAGCTGCTCTTAAAGGCCGTCGATCTGATCGACGAGGCAATGACTCGCGTGAAACAACTCGCGCAGACTGCCGGTTCGACAACCGATGAGTCTGTGAACTGACCGCAAAGTGGAGAGAATCGTGGCGCCTCTCTGTCGCGTTCACCACCGTGAGCTCGTTCTGTCGCTTGTCGGCGTTCCGACCTGCTCAGAATGTCAGCGCGACGCCCGCCGAGAGATTGTCGATAATCTCCGGCGTGGAGGGGCCGATGACCGATCAATCTCGGGGCAACAGCGCAACACTACAGCGCGTGTCCATCATTTTCTTACTGCTAGTTCTCGTGGCCATTCAGGCGTGGCCTGTCGCCACACCACCCAAGTGGACCTACATGATCGCGTCGCCGACAGACGAGAAGTTTGAGGAAGAGATGCAAGCGCTTGGCTCGCAGGGCTGGGAGTTGGTGTCCGCTCGACGGGCCACGACGGGCAGTGGCGAGTCAGCAAAGGCGGCCTACGAGATGATCTTCAAGCGGCCGACACTGCTAGGCTCGGCCACCCGTTGACACACGTATTCCAACGTATATACCATAAGGCTATGTCATGACGCCGCGGAAGCGTTACTCGTTCTGGATCGATGGCGATCAGGCCGCTGGCCTCAAGGTTGTGAAAGAGCGAGACGGCGTGCTGGAGAGTGAGCAAATCCGGCGCGCACTTGACGATTGGCTCAAAAAAAAAGGTGTGAAGAAAACGGACCGCAAGCGGGCGAGCACCCGCAAGCGGCCCTGACTCCCGTAGCGTTCGATACCAACGCCGCGCAGAGCTGACCGAAATCGTATCTCCGATCTCTGTCAGTCCCGCCGGCCTCTTTTGGAGGCCACATCATGAAGGCTCGTCACACCCGTCGTAAGTCTGGCACCCCGTCACCCATCACATACAGCGCTCTCGAGTCGTTCTTCGACCAGCGCAACACGCACGGCTATACAGGTCAACTCTGTGGCGTCGATCGCCGGCTGTTGACTGTGTCGCCGTCCATCGCGGGATTCCTGGAGGTGGTTCACGACCAACGCAAGAGACTCCGATGGACGCCGCAATCGATTCTCACCATGTTCGTGCAGGCGGCGGGCACTCGCGCCGGCGGCGGTAATCATCGTCTTGAGCGGCTGCGCGCGACCGTGTTATGTGACTGGGCTGTACGCTCCGCCCTGCCGATTTGGATTGAGAACTATCTGCCGCGCTGGGGAAATAATACGGCCGGCCCGGCCAAGACTGCAGAACGGCTACGCAGGCTTTATCCGCTGATGTATCCCGCACAGTTCATCGACGCAATCAAGGAAGTTCACACGATTTCCTGCTGCCTCCTGGAAGAAAAGAGTGACCGCGGAACTGGCGCTGAGCGGGCCGGGCATCAGCTCGTTGAAGGCCGTGTTCGCGCGGCACTTCTCGCTCTCAGTGAGACCCTGCCCACGTGGCTCTCCGGCCGACATGTCGACGACGATGAGTTCTGGTGGGTGGCGAATCGGGCATCCCAGCTCCTGGACGTGAGTAGGTTCTCTGACGACGACACACTCGCGCCTGTTGTTGTAACGATGTTGCGCGAAACCCTCCATCCGGTGTTCGACGTCCTAGTGCTTCTTCGATCAGATGATTCTCAGAGAAGCATCGCTGCTCGGTGTGTCTGGCCGTTCGACCAGAAGCAGAGCGGGAAGACGGGTGCCGCATGAGCCACGATCTCGCACGTTCAAGAGTCGTTCGGCGGGCACTGGAAGTCGCGCGGCTCCTGGCTGAAGAGCCGCTGTCCCTGGCCGAGCTCGGCGCGCGCATGGGCGCCGACCAGCGAACGGCCAGGCGTTACGTGTACGCGCTGCGCTCAGCCGGCGTCGACGTGTCCATCGCCGGCGTCGACGATGAGACGGATGAGCGCGACGCCAGCGAGCCGATCGCGTTCCGGTATCAACTCGACCCGCGCGCATGGGCCGGGCTGTTGTGGTTGCCGAGGGACTGACAGACAAATGATGATTCCGGAAAACACTGTCTTTGTCCTCGGCGCCGGCACGAGCGTTCCGTACAAGCTGCCATCCGGAATCGGCCTGGCGAGAGAAATTGCTCGTGTCGCGCGTTCTTGCGGTCGGTGCCGAACCTCCACGGGTCCAACGACCACCGACCGCACGGTAAATGGGAAGACGATTAGGAGGACGTGCTGATGTTTGCAGCGATCTACGCTCGCAAGTCCACCGATCAATCCGGCCTCGCAGACGAACAGAAATCCGTCGCGCGGCAGGTCGAGCACGCGCGACAGTACGCGGCTCGGAAGGGCTGGACTGTCGCCGACGACTACGTCTACATCGACGATGGAATCTCCGGGGCCGAGTTCGCGGCTCGGCCCGGCTTCCTGCGGCTGATGAACGCGCTGAAGCCGCGGCCGGCATTCCAGATTCTCGTCATGAGCGAGGAGAGCCGCCTCGGCCGCGAAGCGATTGAAACCGCGTACGCGCTTAAGCAGCTCGTCACCGCCGGCGTTCGCGTGTTCTTTTACCTTGAGGATCGCGAGCGAACGCTCGATTCCCCCACCGACAAGATCATGCTCAGCCTCACGGCGTTTGCCGACGAGCTTGAGCGCGAGAAGGCGCGCCAGCGAACGTACGACGCAATGCAGCGGAAAGCTCGCGCCGGCCACGTCACGGGCGGCCGCTGCTACGGGTACGACAACGTCGACGTGCCTGGCCCATCGGGTGAACGCGCGTACGTGATTCAGCGCGTCAATGAGTCGGAGGCAGCCGTCGTCCGGCGGATCTTCGAACTCGCCGAGGCGGGCGAAGGACTGAAGGGAATCGCCAAGCGGCTGAACAGCGAAGGTGCGAAGGCGCCGCGGCCGCAGTGTGGACGTCCTGCGGGATGGGCTCCGTCGACAGTTCGCGTGATCTTGCTCCGAGAGACGTACCGCGGGCGCCGGGCCTGGAATCGCTCGCGCAAGCGGGACCAATGGGGGCAGAAGCGACAACACAGCCGCCCGCCCTCCGATTGGCTGACGGTTGACGCCGAGGATCTGCGGATCGTAGCGGAGCCGTTGTGGCTGAAGGTTCAGAACCGTTTCAAGTCACGACGCGCTGCCGGCGACCCAAACGCTTACGGCCGCGGAGTTCGGAAGCGCTACTTTCTAACCGGCTACGCGCGGTGTGAGATTTGCGGCGGTTCGATACAGGCGGTGTCGCGGGCCTCTGGCTCGAAAACAAAGGTGAGTGATCCGTCACCTTTGAATCGGCTGCGTCGCTACGTTTGCGGCACGTACTGGAATCGAGGCTGCTCCGTTTGCGCTAATGGGCGGATGATCGAGATGCCCGTAGCCGATCGCGCGGTTCATGATCTAATTCGTGACGAAGTCCTGAAGCCTCGAGTGATTGAGCGGGCACTCGACCGCGCGCTCGAGCTGCTCGAGCAAACGGGCGAGGCGCGGCCGGACACGCAGGCCAAGCTGCAGCGTCGATTGCTCGCCATTGAGGCCGAGCTCGCAAACCTGGCCGAGACTGCGGCGCGCGGCGGCGCGGTCCCCGTCGTGCTCGACGCGCTGGCCCAGAAAGACGAAGAGAGGCGCCGGCTCGCGGCCGAGCTCGCGGCGGCCAAACGCGACACGCGACCGGCGGCCCCGTCGCGGCGGGCATCGAGAGACGAACTGAAATGCTTCCTGGCCGATTGGAACGGACTTCTCACGGAGAACGTGGCAGAGGCACGGCCAGTCCTCGATCTTGTCCTGGCGGGCCAGCGGATTGGATTCTCGCCTACGGCTGACGGCCAGTACGAATTGCACGTCCCGATCGCGTTCGATCGCGTGCTGTCGGCGGCTGTGCCGGCGCTTCGTGGTTTACAAGATATGGGTACGTCCCCAACGGGATTCGAACCCGTGTTTTGGCCTTGAAAGGGCCACGTCCTAGGCCTCTGGACGATGGGGACGTAGGCGAGATGACTCTCCAAGATAACAGATCGCATGCTGCAGTACACTGAGGCGCCTCCCTAGCCGCAGGAGCCCGCCATGCGCGTCAGACCGATGCTAATCATCGGACTCGCCGCACTCACGTTCGCCACCGCCGACGCGTTCGGCACGGCGAAAGGCACGATGGTCTACACGAGCAAGGGGAAGGACCTCAAAACGACCTTCACGTACGCGTTCCTCGTCCGAGGCCCCGACGGTGTGGATGCCACGAAAACCGTGCGCCGGCTGCTGCTGACCACGACCGACATCGGCGCCAAGCTGAAGGCGTGCGAGACCATGGGGTGTGTCGACCAGGCATTCGCCCAGGGACTGCAAGTGGACTGGGATGCGGGACCACGGTTGAATTACTGGCTGACCTTGAGCGACCAGACCGTCCAGTTTTCCGGAACAGCAGACCCGAAATCGTTCACGCCAATGGAGAACCAGGACAACCGGCTCGCCGGCCGGTTGACATTCGACGCAACCTTCGCTGGCGGACCCAAAGTCGATGTCGAGTTCGACGCGTCGCTGATAAAAGAAATCAAGAAGAGCCGCTGATCCCCGATTGACACGCGCCCCGCCGCGCCGGATCATTCCCTCCACCACCACGTTTTCACAGGAGACGCATATGCGGCGATCGTTGATCGTTCTGACCTGCGCGTTCCTGATGGCCGTGCCCATCGCTACCGCCATGATTCAAGACCAAGAGACCGACAACCCGCGCGAGAAGTCGACGACCCGCCCCGTCATCATGGGGACCCATCACGCGGTGAGCTCCATGAAACCGCAGGCGACCGACGCCGCGGTGCGCATCCTCGAAGCGGGCGGCAACGCCTTCGACGCGACCGTGGCCGGACACGCGGTGCTCGCGCTTGTCGATCCCTCGCTGAACGGCTACGGCTCGGACGCCGTCGCGCTCATCTACGACGCGAAGACGAAGAAAGTCGTCTCGATCAACGCCGAAGGTCCCGCGCCGAAGCTGGCGACCATCGAGTGGTACCAGCAACACGCGAACGGCCGCATCCCGACGAACGACTCGCTGCTCTCGGCGATCGTCCCGGGCGCGATCGACGCCTGGTACACCATGCTTGATCGCTGGGGCACGATGACGTTCGCACAGGTGCTCCAGCCGGCCCTCGACATCGCCGAACAGGGATTCCCGCTGACGCGCGGCCTCGCCAACTCGATGAACAACTCCGCGAAGCTGAAGAAGTACCCGACGAGCGTGAAGCTGTATCAGCCGGGCACACCGTGGCGCGAAGGCGATCTCTTCAAGAATCCCGACGCCGGACGACTGCTCCGCAAACTGATCGAAGCAGAAAAAACCGCCGCGCCGAAAGGCCGTCACGCCGGGCTGCTCGCCGCACGCGATCGTTTCTACAAAGGCGACATCGCGAAGACGATGGCGTCCTTTGCCGAAGAGCAAGGCGCGCTGTTCCGCTACGATGACTTCGCGACCTATTCCGTGCAGGTCGAGGAACCGGTCAAGTTCAACTACCGCGGCTATGAGGTTTACAAGAATCCATCCGCCAGCCAGGGCCCGGCGGAACTGTTCGCGCTGAACATCCTCGAGGGCTACGACCTGAAGAAGATGGGGCTGAACAGCGCCGAGTACATCCACACGACAGCCGAAGCGCTGAAGCTCGCGATGGGCGACCGCGAGAAGTTCCTCGGCGACATGAACTTCATCAAGATTCCGTACGAGGGTCTGCTGTCGAAAGACTACGGCGCCGAGCGGCGCAAGCTGATCGACGGCGCGAAGGCGTCGATGGAGCTGCGGCCGGGCGATCCGTCGAAGTACATGCACGGAACGGAGAAGTTCGACTACCCGTGGTCGGTCACGACGGAGGGCAACGCCAGCCATGAGGGCGACACCAGCTACATCGCGGTCATCGACAAGGACCGCAACATGGTGAGCTTCGAGCCCAGCCTCCACAGCGGCTGGGGCACCGGCGTCGTCATCGCCGATCTCGGCATCATCTTCAATTGCCGCGGCGACTACTACACGCTCGAGCGCGGCAAGCCGTATACACTCGAGCCCGGCAAGCGCCCGCGCTCGACGCTGCAGAGCACGCTCGTCATGAAAGACGGCCAGCCGTTCCTGATCACCGGCAGCCCCGGCGGCGACGATCAGATCATGCGGACGATGCAGACGCTGCTCAACGTGATCGACTTCGGGATGAACGTGCAGGAAGCAATCGAAGCGCCACGCTGGTCGACGCAGTCCTTCCCCGCCTCGTCCGGTCAGTTCACGATGCGACCGGGCACGCTGAGCATCGAGTCGCGCATTCCGGCCGCGGTGCAGGAAGCGCTCAAAGCCAAGGGACACAAGCTGACCGTCGCGGGACCCTGGACGCACGGATCGAACGCGGCGATTTCGATCGATCCGCGGACGGGCGTGCTCAAGGCGGGAGCGGATCCGCGCGTGGACGCGTACGCCTGGGCGCGGTGAAGAGCAAGGCTATGAGGCCATGAGGCGATGAGGCTCGGAGGCAGGCTCAAAGGCTAAGGCAAAAGGCAGAAACGAAGACACGGGACACGGAGGGTGAGAATAAAGATGAGCGTGGGACGGATTCTGTGTTTTGCCTTGTGCCTTTTGCCTGTTGACTTTGCAGCGTTCCAGGCCTTCGACGTTCGCGAAGCCACCATCGCCGACATTCACGCGGCGATGCGGGCGAAGCGGGTGACCTGCCGCGCGCTTGTCGAAGCGTATCTCAAGAGAATCGACGCGTACGACAAGCAGGGCCCGTCGATCAACGCGATCGTCGTCGTGAATCCCGATGCGGTGGCGGAGGCGGACGAGAAGGACAAGCGCTTCGCCCAGGGCGGGATGACGGGGCCGCTGCACTGCATCCCGATGATCGTCAAAGACAACTTCGAGACCATCGGCCTTCAGAGCGCGGCCGGATCGATCACGATGAAGGGATTCGTGTCCGACAAGGATGCGTTCCAGGTCCGAAAGATCAAAGAAGCCGGCGCGATCGTCCTCGCCAAGTCCAACATGGGCGAGTTCGCGTTCAGTCCACAGGAGACGCTGAACTCGCTGCAGGGGCACACGCGCAATCCCTACGGGCTCGATCGCGTGCCGGCCGGATCGAGCGGCGGCACCGCCGCATCGGTCGCCGCCAGTTTCGGCACCGCCGGTCTCGGCAGCGACACCGGCAACTCCATCCGCGGTCCCTCGTCGCACGCCGCGCTCGTCGGGATTCGATCGACGATGGGATTGACGAGCCGCGCGGGCGTAATTCCGCTGAGCTATCTTGCGGACGTCGCGGGACCGATGGCGCGCACCGTGACCGATGCCGTCGCCGTCTTCCAGGTCATCGTCGGCGAAGATCCCGAGGACCCGATGACGGCGCGCAGTCACGGACGGCCCATTCCGAACTACGCGGCGTCGCTCGATCGCAATGGACTCAAGGGCGCGCGGATCGGCGTGCTGCGTCAGGCCTACGAGCGGCAGAATGCGCCCCTCGACCCTGAGGTCGCGAAAGTCTTCGCGAAGGCAGTCGACGATCTCAAGGCCGCGGGCGCGGAGATCGTCGATCCGGCAAACGTCGATCGGCCACAGCGGCCTCCTCGGCCGCAAGGGTCCGGCGGATGCCGTGGATTCAAGTACGACATCAACGAGTACCTGGCGACGCGCGGCAAGAAGGCGCCGGTCCACAGTCTCGACGAAATCATCGCGTCGCCGCTCTTCGACAAGATCCCGCCGGTGTCGCAACAGCGGCTGAAGGCAGCGCAAACGTCGAACCCGGAAGGCCCGGAGAGCGAGGCGTGCAAAGCGGAAGCGGCCTTTCGCGAGGCGTTCGGCGCGGCGGTGACGAAGGCGATGGACGAGATGAAGCTCGACGCGTTCGTGTATCCGACCTGGAACGATCCGCCGCGCCTCATTGGCGACCCGAACGGCGGCGACAACAGCCAGGTGTTCTCACCCACCTCCGGCTTCCCCGCCATCAACGTGCCGATGGGCTACACGCGCGACGACAAGCTTCCGGCCGGCATGACGATCTTCGGCCGCGCCTGGGACGAGGCGCGCCTGATCAAGCTCGCGTACGCGTACGAGCAGGCGACGAAGCACCGCAAGCCGCCGGAATCCACGCCGCCGGTTCGGTAGTCGACTCCGCGCCACGACGCCTAGCAGTCGCTCCAACGTACCGAGAGCGCCCTTGGCTGGAGCGTTCGATCGCGACCTCCGCGGACCTGACGCTCGAACCCGCCGCCTCCGTCCGCGCAGGATTGCGGCACTATCGCTGGCCGCGCCACTTCGCAATGTGCGAAGGTGGCACGGCAATCCTTGCGCTCCCTCCGGCGCGGGTTCGACCTGTCGCGCATCGCGTCAGTCCGACGTCAGCCGCCATCGAACGCTCCAGCCAAGGGCATTACTCGTCACAGGTCAAAGGCACGTACGCCGGCAGTGACACGCCGAAAGGGACGGCGTTGATGTCGTGGTGGCCGACGTTGGAGTGGCCCGATGCGCGAAAGTTTGCAATCGCGCTGGAAGCAGCGAGCGTTTCGAGCGCGACGGCCGTAGGCATGTTTGGTTTCCAAGCCGGGTAGGCCTCGCGCGATTCGCGTCAGCATGAAACGCGAGCGAATGGAGGCGCGATTGCGAGGGCCAGCTCCCTCGGAGGCCACCCACGACATCAATGCCGTCCCTTTCGGTCACGGCAAGTACGCTCGGCGGACGCTATGCCAACATCCGCCGCATCACGACGGCGCTGGCCGGGCAAGCGGAACGGAACTCGACAGAGTCCTGAACGGTCGCGGGCACCTGCGATCGATCGATGCGGTTGAATGCGAACTTCGGGAAAAAGTTCTCGGCGGTCGTCGTCAGCAGAAACACGGCAGGTACGCCGAGCGTGTCAGCCAGTGTCAGCGCGGATCTCGTGAGCTCCTGGCCAATGCCGGCGCCGCGCAAGTCGGCGTCTACCGCAACCGAGCGCAGGAGCGCGCCGTCCCGGTAGACCTCGAGCACGGCGCTGCCGACGACGCGATCGCCGTCGCGCGCGACAAGCGCGGTGTCGAGATGATCGAGGACACCGTCCACCGGAAGGGCGCTCCGCGCGAGCAGGTCGAGAATCGCCTGAGCATCGTCACGTCTCGCCTTGTCGATGCTCGGCGCCATGGCTACCCGCCCACCGTCATCGCCGCAGCACTGCCGCAACATGCATACGCTTGGGCGCTGTCGTCGTCGGGCAGGCAGCACCCAGTCGCGCGCTGCAGCCGCGCGAGGTCTTTCTGCACGACGTCGAAGTGTCGCAGCGTGTGCCGGACGGTCTGGTGCACAGTTTCCAGCACGGCGTCGGGCAGCGCGGCCATCCGGTAGTACACCCACAGCCCTTCGCGGCGTGTCTCGACGAGACCCGCGCGACGCAGGTATGCGAGATGCCGCGACGCCTTGGGCTGGGAGATCCTGAGGCTCCCGTGGATGTGGCACACGCAGATCTCGCCCGTCAGCAAGAGACCCACGATCCGCAACCGGGTCCGATCGGCGAGCGCCTTGAGCACCGTTTCCATCCGGACGAGCGTCTTATCCATATACGCCTTGACAAATATAGCACAGGTTCCGTACAGTTGCCTACATACGTATAAGCGTATATAAGGAGACGGTCATGGCGGACACGGGGATTCACGAAGCGGTTCAAGCAAAGTACGGCGAGATTGCCAAGTCGGGCGGCCAGACGGGCTGTTGCGGCCCGGACGCCTGCGGCTGCGGCGACCCGATCACGTCCAGCCTGTATTCAGATTCCGAAACCGCCGGCCTCCCCGCCGAAGCGCTCGCGGTGTCGCTCGGCTGCGGCAATCCGACGGCCCTCATTCAGCTCGAGCCGGGACAGACGGTGCTGGATCTCGGATCGGGCGGCGGCATCGACGTGCTGCTGTCGGCCAGGCGCGTGGGTCCGGCCGGCAAGGTGTACGGGCTCGACATGACCGACGAGATGCTGGCGCTCGCGCGTGAGAATCAGCGCAAGGCCGGCGCCACGAACGTCGAGTTCCTGAAAGGCACCATCGAAGCGATTCCCCTGCCGGACGCGACCGTCGACGTCATCGTCTCGAATTGCGTCATCAATCTCTCGCCCGACAAGGACGCGGTGCTGCGCGAGGCGTTTCGGGTGCTGAAGCCCGGCGGCCGGTTCGCCGTCGCGGACGTCGTCGTGCGAGGCGACGTGCCGGCCGAGATCCGTCGCAGCATCGAGCTGTGGGTCGGATGTGTGGCCGGCGCCCTCGAGGAAAAAGAGTACGTGTCCAAGCTGCTCGCGGCCGGATTTGTCGACGTCGAGGTCGAGCCGTGGCGCGTGTACAACGTCGACGACGCGCGCGGGTTCCTGGCGGAGAGCGGATTGGATGCGGACGAGATCGCCGGACGGGTTGACGGCCATGTTGCGAGCGCGTTCATTCGCGCGCGCAAACCGGAGGCGTCAGCCTGCTGCGGGACGGACTGCTGCAAGTCGTGAGGGGACGCGGACTGAGAAACCAGTCCGCGCTACGTCACCAGTCCGCGCTACGAGGTGTCAGGCATGTTCAACGTCCTCTTTCTCTGCACCGGAAACTCGGCGCGATCGATTCTCGCGGAAGCGCTGATCAACCATCCGACGATTGGCGGCGGCAAGTTCAAGGGCTACAGCGCCGGCAGTCATCCGAAAGGGGCGGTCAATCCCCTGGCGCTCGAAATCCTGCGCGACCATCATCTGCCGACGATGGGGTACCGCAGCAAGAGCTGGGACGAGTTCGCGCGTCCGGGCGCGCCCACGCTCGACTTCGTCTTCACCGTCTGCGATCAAGCCGCCGCCGAGATTTGTCCGATCTGGCCAGGCCAGCCGGTGACCGCGCATTGGGGAATGCCCGATCCCGATGCGGTGAAAGGCAGCGAGGACGTACGACGCAAAGCGTTCCGCGACGCCTTCATCGCGCTGCGCCGCCGGATTGAACTCTTCGCGGCGCTGCCCTTCGACAAGCTCAGTCGTCTGGCGCTCGAGGAGCGCGTCCGGGAGATAGGCAAGCTGGGAGCGCGGACGCGGATTTAGGAGTCAATCCGCGCTACGCCCGGCCTGAATTTATCGCCAGTACACCGTTTCGTCACATTCCCGTCATACCCCCCCTGCAAGCTTTCCAGGCGGGCCGACCAGGTCCCGCTTCACAGGGGTCATCACAATGATCAGATTTCGGCTGTTGGGGCGGTCCGCCGCCGCGGCATTGATGATTGCGCTTGCCTCGCCCGCGTACGCGCAGGGCGAGTTGGGCCGGATTTCCGGCATCATTCGCGACACGAGCGGACTGGCCGTGCCGGGCGTGACCGTCCAGATCAAGAACGACAAGACCGGCCAGACCCGCGAGACCGTGAGCGGCGCCGAGGGCCGGTACACCATCACGAACCTGCCCGCGTCGGTGTACACGATTACCGCCAACCTGTCCGGTTTTGCCGCGACCGAAATCGTCGGGTCGCAGGTGCTGCCCGGACAGGAAGTCGTCATGAACATCGAGCTCAAACCTGCCGGCGTCTCCGAGCAGGTGACGGTCACCGCCGACACGTCGGTCATCGATACCAGCTCGGCGCGGATGGGCACGAACGTGATCGAACGCGAAGTGATGCAGCTGCCGATCAACGGCCGGCAGCTCTCGCAGCTGTACCTCCAGGCGCCGGGATCGGTGAACTCCGGCGCGGGCACGTTCGGTGACATCCGATTCAGCGGCCGCGCCGTCCAGCAGAACGCGATTCGCTATGACGGCATCGAAGGCTCGGCGATCATCGACGCGTCGCCGGGCAATCTCAACGGCGAGATCCCGTCGCCGTTCCGCCTCCAGTCCAGCCTCGAGAACGTCCAGGAATTCCGCGTCGACTCCAACACGTATCCGGCCGAGTTCGGCACCGGCACCGGCGGTCAGGTGTCGGTCGTGACGAAGTCGGGCACGAACCGAGTGCGCGGCGGCATCTTCGAGTACTACCGCAATGACAAGTTCGACGCGTCGAACTACTTCGATCTGCAGAAGTCGGAGCTGCGGCTGCATCAGTTCGGCGGATCCTTCGGCGGCCCGCTCGCCAAGGACAAGGCGTTCTTCTTCGGCAGCTACGAGGAGTACCGCCTCGACGCCGGAATCAACGTCATCGAGGGGGTGCCGAGCGACCTGGCCTGGTCGCGCGCCGTCTCGTCCGTCCTGCCGCTCCGCGACGTCTTCGTCGGACCGGGCGCCGTGATTCTGCCCGGCGCGTCCACGAACCAGGATTTCGACGTCGCCCAGCTGCAGGGACTGTCGACGGTCCGCGAGCGGGCGTTCAGCCTCCGGCTCGACAGCAAGCTCTCGAACAACTGGACCATCTTCGGACGCGTCTTCACGGACAACGGGAAGAACGATCAGCCCGAAGGGGTGACGGGCCGAATCGTGCAAATCCGCGCGAAGCCGCGAAACGGCGTCGTCACGTTGCAGGGGCTGGTTTCAGCTAGCACGCTCAACGAGCTGCGCGTCGGCTACAACGCCGCGAATACGGACGTCAACGGCACGGTGCCGACGGGCCTGCCGGTCGACATCTCAGCAGCCACGATCAACGTCAGCGGCAGCGTCGCCAACTCGGGCATCGCCGGACAGGGCAACTCGTCCGGCGTCGCGGTGCCCGGCGGGCTGGTGCGCCAGAACAGCGCGACCAACGGACGCGGCGCGCCCTACCGCCCCTACTCGTTCTCGATCATCGACTCATTCACGACGACGCGCGACACGCACACGCTGAAGTTCGGCGCCGAACTGCGGATGATTCGCATGGAGACCGACCGTCTGGGTGGGACAACGTACACGTACTCCAACCTGAATGACTTTCTGGCCAACCGGATCCAGAGCATCCAGTACCTCGGCGACGTGAGTGAGCCGAGCGCGTTCAACGGCGGCGCGACCGGTCCGCGTCACGCCAAGCAGGAGTACTACATCACGTACGCGCAGGACGAGTGGCACCTCTCCCCGCGCCTGACGATGAATTATGGGTTGCGATACGAGTACTACACGCCGCTGCGCGAGACGCATGACCTGGACGTCCTCTTCGACGTGAACGACGGCATCCTGCGGCCGCCGAGCGATCCATTCTTCCACTCGAAGAAGACGAACTTCCAGCCGCGCGTCAGCCTGACCTGGGCGCCTGGCGCCGGCCGCACGGTGGTCCGCGGCGGGTACGCGCTGGTCGTCGGCCCCGGACAGACCGAAGATCAGATCCAGCCGATCGAAAGCGACCGGATCAGCTCGACGCTCTCGTCCGGCGCCTACCCGCTCGACATCGCCGCGACCCGCGCGAACTTCATCAACAACCCGAACAACCGGTTGTATCAGCCGCGCGCGTACGCCGACGAGTACACGATTCCCGAGAAAATTCACCAGTACTCGGTTTCGGTGCAGCGTGAGCTGCCCGGCCGCTTCGTCGCGACCGTCGGCTACGTCGGCAGCCAGGGACGGAACCTCTTCCTGCGGAGCGTGACGAATCAGATCGTCGAGGTGCGCACCAACTCGAACCCGGTGTCCAATGCCGTCGTCATCCGCGAGTTCGACCTCGTCAATCCGGACGGCACGATCCTGCGCCCGTATGCCGAGATCGACTACAAGACGACGGGCGGGCATGACAGCTACAACGGACTGCAGACGCAGCTCGTGCGCCGCTTCAACTCGGGCATCACGATGAACATGCAGTACACGCTCGGCAAGAGCTTCGGCAACACCGCGGGGTCGAACGAAGCGCTCACGGCGGCGAACAATGCGCGTGCCATCGCCGACTTCGACTACGACGATGGGTACAACACGTTCGACGTCCGCCACACCTTCAATCTCAGCGCGCTGTTCAACCTGCCCTTCGGCCGCGGCCACAAGTACGGCACCGAGTGGAAGGGCGTCACGCAGGCGCTGCTCGGCGGCTGGGAAGTGGGCGGGATCGTCAACGCGCGGAGCGGCCTGCCGGTCCAGGTCCAGATCGTGCGGCCCGACGTCGTCTACATCGACGGCGCCGGCAACGTGTTCGGGTCGCCGGCCGCCGGACGCACAGCGGTCGTCAACACGCCGGGGGGCGGGAACAGCCGCAACGTCCGGCGGCCGGACATCGTGCCGGGCGTGAATCCGTATCTCAAGGACGGCACGCAGTGGCTGAATCCCGCGGCGTTCGCGACGCCGGCGCCGGGCACGTTCGGCAACATGCAGCGCGGATCGATCCGCGGTCCCAACTTCAAGCAGATGGACATGCTCGTCAGCAAGCGGGTTGAGACCGGCGGCTCGTCGGCGCTCGAATTCCGCATCGAGGTGTTCAACCTGTTCAACGTGACGAACTTCGCCAACCCGCCCGCGTCGCTGCCGAACGTTCTCGGAACGGGCACGAACCAGCTCCAGCCGGGTCAGCCGTACACGGCCGCTGCCGCCGGCACGTTCGGCAAGCTCACGAGCACGGTGGGCCGGACGGTTGGACTCGGCACCAGCCGGCAGGTGCAGTTCGCGATTCGGCTCAATTTCTAGGGGGAAAGACCTCGGGTTCCGTTTTGGTCAAAAGCCGGGCAAAACGGAACCCGAGGTCAGGCATTTAACGTCGCCGTAACCTGAGCGATTTTTGCCCGTAACAAGACGCCTATAGTTTCGGGGCATGACACCTCTCAGGATGGGGATCTGCAGGACCGCAGGTCGGACGCTGGCAAGGGTGTTCGTGTGGGCTGGATTGATCGCGCTGGCTGCGCCCGCCAGCGCACAGGTGACGCCCGCGGCGGGCTACGTGCCGCCCGACGATACGCAGGCGATCCGGTTGGGCGCCGTCATCTTCTACGACTACACGTACCAGAAAGACCCCAAGATCACCGACACCGCCGGCAATCTGATTTCGCCGAGCGCGTTCAACGTCGCGCGCACGTACATCAACGTGACCGGCAACATCTCGCACGTCGTCGCGTTCCGGATTACGCCCGACATCTCGCGAGAGACCGGCACCGGCCCGTCGCTCACCGGCAGCCTGATCCTCCGGCTCAAGTACGGCTACGCGCAGTTCAACCTCGACGACTGGATGTGGCGCGGATCGTTCGTACGCCTGGGGATTCAGCAGACGCCGATCGTCGACTACGAGGAGAACATTTACCGGTACCGCTTTCAGGGCACCGTGTTTATCGAGCGCGACGGATTGATGAGCTCGGCCGACGCCGGCGTCAGCTTCCGCACGTTGTTCCCGAACAATTACGGGGAGGTGCACGTCGGCCTGTACAACGGCGAAGGCTACACGCAGCGTGACCCCAACGATCAGAAGGCCTTCATGGTGCGTGGGACCGCGCGGCCCTTGCCCAACGGGAACGCGTATGCTCGAGGCCTCCGGGTGACGGCGTTCTACTTCGGCGATCACTACCTCCGCGACGCCGTCCGCGAGCGATTCGTCTTCAACACGACCATGGAGCACCGATGGTTCAACGCCGGCTTCGACTGGATGACGAGAACCGACCAGCCGACGCCGACCAGCGTCAAGACCGACTCCGACGGCTATTCATTCTGGGCTACGCCCTTCTTTCATGAGAAAGGCAACGGTCTTGAGGCGCTGATTCGCGTGGACGGATTCAAGCCGAACTCGGATCTCGACGCACGTCAGACGCGGTGGATTGTCGGCGGCGCCTATTGGTTCCCGCATCCGGGCGGCAATGCGACGGCGGCCCTGATGTTCGACTGGGAGCAGGTGACGTTCGACAACTACGTGGATCCGGTGCCGGCGAAGCAGCAACGGTATTTCGTTCATGGATTGATCAGTTTCTAAGTCCGGGACCCGCCTTGGGCCTGGGGCCTGGGGCCGTGGGCCTGACAAAAGGAGCGACGCGATGACTCTCTTCAGTATGCGCGGTTGGCGGGCGGCACTTGCCGGAGCGTGCGTGATCGCGCTCGGCGCCGGCGTCGCCGCGCAGAAAATTCAAATCAACGGCGCGGGCGCGACCTTCCCCGAGCCGATCTATCAGAAGTGGTTTGCCGAGTACAACAAGCTGCACCCCGACATTGCGATCAACTATCAGCCCGTCGGCTCGGGCGCCGGCATCCGGCAGATCACGGCCCAGACCGTGTTCTTCGGCGGCACCGACGGGCCGATGACGAACGATCAACTGGCCGGCGCGCCCGGACGCATCCTCCACCTGCCGACGGTGCTCGGTGCGGTCACACCGATCTACAACGTGCCCGGCGTGACGGTCGAGCTGAAGTTCACCGGCCCGCTCCTGGCCGATATCTACCTCGGGAAGATCACGAAGTGGAACGATCCGGCGATCGCCAAGGTCAACGCCGGCGTGAACCTCCCGAACCAGGACATCACGCCCGTCCGGCGCTCCGACGGCAGCGGCACGACGTACGTCTGGGTGGATTTCCTCGCCAAAGTCTCGCCGGAATGGCTGAAAAAGGTCGGCGTCGCGACCACGGTCAACTGGCCCGTCGGCATCGGTGGCAGCCGCAACGACGGCGTCGCGGCGCTCGTCAAGCAGACGCCGGGCGCGATCGGCTACGTCGAGCTCGTCTACGCGATCCAGAACAAGATTCCGACCGGGCCGGTGCAGAACATGGACGGCGCCTTCGTGAAGGCGAGCGTGCAGTCGACGACGGCGGCGGCTGCGGCGGCCGCCACGAAAATGCCGGCGGACTTCCGCGTGTCGATCACGAATCCTCCGGGCAAGGACGCGTATCCGATCTGTTCCTTTACGTGGATGCTGTTCTACGAATCGCCCAGTGACAAGGCTCGCGCCAAGGCGATGGTCGAGTTCATGCGATGGGCGCTGGGACCCGAGGCTCAGAAGATGGCGGCCGATCTCTCCTACGCTCCGCTGCCCGACAACGTCGTCAAGCTGGAGCTCGAGGCCCTGAAGAAGATCAAAGTGCAGTAAGGCGCGCCGTTGACGAAGCGCCCGCGTATCACCGGCGGCGATCTGCTCTTCCGCGGGGGGACGGCCACGTTTGCCGTCCTCCTCATCCTCCTGGTGGGGGCGATTGCCGTCGCCCTGACCACCGACGCCCTCCCCTCCATTCGCGCGTTCGGGCTGTGGTTCTGGCAGACGTCAACCTGGGATCCGGTCGCGGGCCAGTTCGGCGCGTTTCCATTCATCTGGGGCACGCTGTACTCGTCCATCCTTGCGCTGATCCTCGCGACGCCGGTCGCCCTCGGCATTGCGATCTTCCTCGCCGAGCTTTGCCCGCACTGGCTCCGGTCACCGCTGGTGTTCCTCACGGAGCTCCTGGCCTCGATTCCTTCCATCGTCTACGGCCTGTGGGGCATCTTCGTGTTGGTGCCTGTCGTGCGATCGTTTCAAATGTGGCTCCCGGACTGGATCCGCGCCTGGCCGATGTTCAGCGGCCCGCCCGTCGGCGTCAACCTGCTTTCCGCCGCTCTCATCCTCGCGATCATGATCGTTCCGTTCACCTCGTCACTCGCCCGCGAAGTGCTGAAAGCGGTACCCGCCTCGCAGCGCGAAGGCGCGTACGCGCTCGGGGCGACGCGCTGGGAGGCGACGAAGGTCGCGGTCCACTACGCGCGCACCGGCATCATGGGTGCAATCATGCTCGGCTTCGGCCGCGCGCTCGGCGAGACGATGGCGGTGATCATGGTGATCGGTAACTCGCCCCAGGCGATGTGGTCGCTCTTCGCGCCGCAGTACACGATGGCGGCGGTCATCGCGAACGAGTTCGCGGAGGCCGCCGACAGCCTGCACCTCGCGGCGTTGATCGAAGTCGGCCTCGTGCTCTTCATCATCACGCTCGTCGTCAACATCGCGTCTCGGCTGCTGATCTACAGCATGACGCGCGAGCGCCGTCCCCGCCGTGTCCCCGGTGCGGTCATCCCGGCTGAGGAGTCGGCGGTATGACCTTCCGGGACATGCGCCGGCGGGTCGTCTCGAACGTGATGTCGGGCCTCTGCCTGCTGTCGGTGCTCATCGCCCTTGTCCCGGTCGCGCTGATCTTCTTCTTCGTTGTCAGTCAGGGCGTCACCGCGCTCGACCTCAACTTCTTCACCCAGACGCCGAAACCGGTCGGCGAGCCCGGCGGAGGGATGGCCAATTCGATCGTCGGCTCGTTGATGCTGATCGGGCTCGGGGCGGTATTTGCCGTGCCGATCGGCATCCTGACCGGCGTCTACATCGTCGAGTCGGGCGGCACCCGGCTGGCCTCTGCCGCGAGATTCGCCGCCGACACGCTCAACGGCGTCCCGTCGATCGTGATCGGGTTGTTCGCGTATGCGCTCGTGGTCGTGCCATTCAAGCACTTCAGCGCGCTTGCCGGGGGGGTCGCGCTAGGAATCATGATGATCCCGCTCGTCACGCGAACGACGGAGGAACTGCTCCGCCTCGTGCCGATGTCGCTGCGGGAAGGCGCGCTGGCGCTCGGCGCGACGCACGGCCGCGCGGTGTTCAGCGTGGTGCTGCCTGCGGCACTGCCCGGCATCATTACCGGCGTGGTGCTGGCGCTGGCGCGGATCGCGGGCGAGACCGCCCCGCTCATCTTCACGGCTTTCAACAACCGCTACTGGTCCACGTCCCTCACGGAGCCGATCTCGTCCCTGACGGTACAGGTGTACACGTATGCGACCGGTCCCTATGAAGATTTGCATCGCCAGGCGTGGGCCGGCGCGCTCGTGCTGGTCACGATTGTCCTCCTGTGCTCCCTGATGGCGCGGCTGGCGACGCGACGCCTCGAACGCATGCACGTCGGCCGCTAGGCCGTTTTCGCTTCCGTGGCGGGGTCGAAACCGCTCCAGGCCGGTATCATCTCGCCAGTGCGGATCGTCCTCCTCACGGCCGCGACGCTCGTCTGCTTCGCGTCGAATTCCCTGCTCACGCGTGGAGCGCTCGGTGCCGGGCAGATCGATTGGGCGCTGTTCACGCTCATCCGGCTGCTCACCGGCACGATCACGCTGGCGATTCTCGTGCGGACGCGGCGGGTGCCGACGCGGTCCGGCGGATCCTGGCTTCCGGCGCTGGCGCTCGCCGGATACGCCGTCGCGTTCACCTTCTCCTACACGCTCATCGGCGCCGCCATTGGCGCGCTGCTGATGTTCGGCGCCGTGCAGGCCACGATGATCGGCGTGGGGTTGATCCGCGGAGAGCGGCCAGGCCGACTCGACTGGATCGGCGTCGCGCTGGCGATCGGCGGGCTGCTCGTTCTGACGATCCCGGGCGTCACCGCGCCGCAACCGCTCGGCGCCGTGCTGATGATCGTCGCAGGGATTTGCTGGGGCTGGTATTCACTGGCGGGCCGGGCGAACCGCGATCCGATGGCCGCGACGGCAGGCAATTTTCTGCGAGCGACGCTTCTCGCCGCGCCGGTCTTCGTGTTCACGCTCCAGCAGCGCCGTGCCACGCTCACCGGCCTCGTGCTGGCAGCCGCATCAGGGTCGGTCGCATCAGGCATCGGCTACACGATCTGGTACACCGTGCTGCCAGCGCTCGCGGCGTGGCGCGCGGCGATCGTCCAGCTCGCCGTTCCGATCCTCACGGCAATGGTTGCAGCCGTGCTGCTGGGCGAGACGATTACAACGCGCCTGGTCGCCGCGACTGTTCTCATTGGCGGAGGGATCTGCTTGACGGTGTGGCCCGCTGGTCACAGAGCCAATCCCCTGGAGTAACATTCCCCACGTTCCCCCCATCTACGCCTATGTCCGAAAAAACCGCTCCCGCGCTCGCGAAGCTCGATACGCTCCTCCCGATGCTGAAAGAGATCACCGACGGGGGCAAGCTGTTCGAGGAAGCGTCGGCGCTCCGCCGCGCGGTCGCCGCCTTCCACATGGAAGCGATCCGGTTTCGGATGTTCTCCGTCGAACGGATGCTGAAACACAACGGCGATGCGGCCACGCTGCGCGTCTTCGAGGAGCTTCGCCACGAGCTCGAGACGGCGGGGTTTCACACGCGGTCACACGCTGCGCCAGGGAGCGCATAGAAATTCTGATTTGGTGATTTGGTGATCTGGTGATTTCAAGGCATGCGTGCCCTTAGATCACGACATCACCACGTCACCAGATCACCAGTTTCCAGTATCACCCTCACCGCATCCTCAACCGGCTCCAGGCTCCGCAGCTCTGCCACAGCCGGATCGCGCGTCGGCGTGCCCAGGCGATTCAGCCACACGGCGCGAACGCCTGCGCCGCGCGCGCCTTCGATGTCGGTGGCCCACGCATCGCCGAGCATCACCGCTTCTCCTGGCGACACGCCGAGACGTTCCAAGGCGGTCTGAAAGATTGCCGCACCAGGCTTCTGGACGCCCACTTCCTCGGAGGTCACCAGCGCATCGACGTACGCCGTGAAACCGCAGCGATCGATCTTCATGCGCTGCTCCGAGACGATGTTGTTGGTGACGATCGCCGTCTGGATGCCGGCGTGTTTCAGCGCCCGAAGCAGCGGCAACGCCCCGGGCACCGCTCGCCACGCGATGTCATACGCCCCGCGATACGCGCCGGCAATCCGTGGTGCGAGATCGACAGGATCCGGCGCCGATGCTGCGGCCAGCAGGCGGCGAAAGCGCTCGACGCGTGCCACCGAAATCGACATTCGTCCCGCCAGCACTTCGAGGTGCATCACCTCGAGCGTCTCGCGATGCCGATCTCCGAACTCGTCGACGGACCAACAGCCGAATTCAGGCACCGCCCGATAGAGCTCGGCAATCGCGCAGCGGCTCGCGTGCGCGTGGTCGAACAGTGTGTCGTCGAGGTCGCAGAGAAGCGCGCGGACCGCCGCGGCCATCAAAGATTCACGATGAAGTCGAACGTGAAAGATCCTGCGGCGATGCCACGCTTCATGAGCAGCTTGGGCGCGACCTGCGCGTCACGGGCGTTTCGCGGATCGTCCGGGAAAAAGAGCAGCGTCGTGAGCGGCGGCTGCCCCGGCGGAGTGACGCGTGCGCCCAACCGCGGAGCGCTGTTGGCCACGGCACCAGGCATCACCGTTTCGAGCCGGTAGCGGCCATCGGCGTCGGTCAGCTGGTGGCCGCGAAACCGGAATCCCTTCATGTCATACACGCCGGCTGGATCGGCCTGCCAGAAATCGATCTGCGCGCCCTTCACCTTGCCGCACTTGATTCCAATCACGCCGCCCGTCACGACGATCTTGGCCGCCTGTATGCCGGGCTCGACGATCGATGTTCGCGCGGGTGAACCGGGCTTGAACCCGTTCGCGTCCGGCACGGCCGGCGTGAGATCGGCCTCGGTGCACGGCGCCGTCGGAATGACGAATTGATCCAGGCCGCGCTGAGCGTTGAGTCGCACGGCCGCAACTACGCCGCCCAGCGCTGCCAGTTCTGTAAGGAACCGGCGTCGGGAGGAGAAGGCCATATAATCGATAGTAGCAGTGCCTTGTTGTTGGCATTGACTGTTCGGAGTTTTCCGAGGGGTCCGGCCGCCTTGGCGCCGTAGGCGCTTCGGCGAGCCTCGCCGAAGCTCAAAGAGCGTAGGCGGGCGGGGCAAAGCCCCCCGGGTCTAAAAAGAGGAGATTGATAATGCCGTATCCCGAGTATTTGATCGCCCCGATGCGCCAGGAATTGACCGAGATGGGCGCTCGTGAGTGCCGGACATCCGGGCAAGTCGATGAGGTGTTGAAGTCGCCCGGCGTGGTGATGATGGTCGTCAACTCGGTGTGCGGCTGCGCGGCTGGCAAGGCAAGACCCGGGATCGCGATGGCGCTCAACCATCCGCATCGGCCAGACACGGTCGCGACCGTCTTCGCCGGCGCCGACATCGACGCCACCGATCGGGCGCGCGGCTACCTCACGGGCTTCGCCCCATCCTCGCCGTCGATCGCGCTTCTTCGCGACGGCAAGCTGCTCTACATGATCGAGCGCCGCGACATCGAGATCCGATCGGCACAGGCGATTGCCGACCTCCTGACCTTGGCGTTCGACAAGTACTGCGCACAGCCAGCCACTACGTAGGCCGAAGGCCTATGGCCCATGGCCCATGGCGCATGGGCAATGGGACAGGCGAAGCCTTTCTAGGTGCGACTCTCTTTGCATATTCCTGTCCATAACGCTTCCTCTTGCTTCGGCCTTTAGCCATTGGCCTTCGGCCTAAGATAGTTCCGCTCTCCGGCCACACGCCGGCGTCAAGAGAGGTTCTCATGTTGAAGCGTGTTGCTCACCGCCCCGCGTATTGGGCGCGTCTGGCTGTCATTCTCGCGGCATGTGCGATCGCGGCGTCAAGCCTGTCGATCACCGCGCAGCAGCCCCCGGATTTCTTCAAGAGCCTTGTCTTCCGGGAAATCGGTCCCACCCGGCAGGGTGGACGCTTCGTCGAGTTCGCGGTCGTCGAGAGCACGCCGCGCATCTTCTACGCAGCGACCGCTTCCGGCGGACTGTGGAAGACCGAAAACAACGGTCTTACGTTCGTACCAATCTTCGACAACCAGCCGGTCATCTCGATCGGCGCCGTCGCCATCTCGCAGTCGAACCCGAACGTCGTGTACGTCGGCACCGGCGAAGGCAACAACTCGCGGAGCGCGTACTGGGGCAACGGCGTGTACGTGTCGACGAACGCCGGGCAGAGCTTCTCGCCTGCAGGCCTTCCGGAGTCGCATCACATCGGACGTATCGTCGTGCATCCGACCGATCCGAACACCGCATACGTCGCGGCGCTCGGCAAGCTCTATTCCGAGAACGAAGAACGCGGCTTGTACAAGACGACCGACGGCGGCAAGACGTGGACGAAATCGCTCGCCATCAAAGTCGAAGGCAAGGACATTGGCGCGGTCGATGTCGCGATGGATCCGAAGAATCCGCTGGTGCTGTACGCGGCAACCTACGACAAGGTCCGGAAGCCGTGGACGTTCGGCGAAGGCGGCCCGGGAAGCGGCATCTACAAGACCACTGACGCCGGCAAGACCTGGACGAAGCTCACGGGCGGACTTCCGACGGGGATGCTCGGGCGCATCGGGATTTCCATCTTCCGGCAGGATCCGAACGTCGTCTACGCCGTCATCGAAAACGCAAACTCGCCGAAGGTTTCCGCCGACGAGCGCAAGAAGCGGCTGGCGCAGGGATTTGGCGACGACTCAATCGGCGATCAACTCTGGCGGACCGACGACGGCGGCAAGACGTGGCGTCAGGTATCGGGACCGGTCGATCCATCCGCGGCGGCCGCGCCGGGTGGCGCCGCTCCTCCGCCGGCCGGTGGCGGCGCTCCTCCTCCGGCTGGTGGCGGCGGGCGCGGCGGCGGCGGCTTCGGCGGCGGGAACCCGCCGTACTACTACGCTCAGGTGCGCGTCGATCCGAACGACAAGGATCACGTCTACGTGCTGAGCGCCGGATCGCAGGAAACGCGCGACGCCGGCAAGACGTGGACGGGCGCTGGACTCGGCGGCGACAGCCATGCGCTCTGGATCAATCCGAAAGACAGCCTGCACATGCTGAACGGCTACGACCACGGCATGACGATCACCTTCGACGGCGGGCGAAACTGGTATCACCCGGACAACCTGCCGCTCGCGCAGTACTACGCCGTCGGCATCGACATGGACGTGCCCTACAACGTCTACGGCGGTCTGCAGGACAACGGCTCCAAGAAGGGCCCGAGCACGCGGCGCGGCGGCGGCAACATTCCGTTCGAGGACTGGACGAACGTCGGCGGCGGCGACGGGATGTACAACGTCGTCTCGTGGGCCGACAGCCGCTGGCTGTACAACGAAAGCCAGTTCGGCGTCATTCAGCGCGTAGATCAGCAGACCGGCCAGAGCCAATCGATCGCCGCCAACCGGCCGGCGCGTCCGAACGACGACCCGTACCGCTGGAACTGGAACGCGCCGATTCTCGTGTCGCCGCACAATGCCGACGTCATCTACCACTGCGCGCAGGTCGTACTGCGGTCACCGTTCCGCGGCAACACGTGGGAAGCGATCAGTCCGGATCTCACGGTCAACGACAAGTCGAAGCGCGCCGATCAGAATCCGTGCGACACCTGTGGCAGCGGCAACGTGAGCTATGCGACGATCACCACCATCGACGAGTCGCCGATCGTCTCCGGCCTCATCTGGGCCGGAACCGACGATGGCAATGTGCAGGTGACGCGTGACGGCGGGCGGACGTGGACGAACGTCCGCGACAAGATTCCGGGTCATCCCGGCTATTGGGTCAGTCGCGTCGTCGCGTCGAACGCGGCAGCGGGCACCGCGTACGTCACCATCTCCGGGCTGCGCAACGACGACTTCAAGCCGTTCATCTGGAAGACCACCGACTTCGGTCAGACGTGGACGTCAATCGCCGGCAATCTGCCGCAGGAAGCGATCAACGTCGTGCGGGAAAGTCCCCGCAACGCCAGCGTGCTGTTCGTCGGCACCGATCTCGGCGCGTACGCGACGATCAACGGCGGCGGGAGCTGGACGAAGCTTCGCGGTACGCCGGTGCAGGCCGGCGGCGGCGGTCGAGGAGGCGGGGGCGGCGCCGGCGCAGCCGGCGGCCGTCCGCGCGGCATCCTGCCGACGAATCCGGTCTACGACATGAAGATCCATCCGCGCGATCGCGAGCTCGTCCTCGCGACGCACGGTCGCGGCATCTTCATCGCCGACATCTCGGAAATCGAAGAGCTCACGCCGGCGGTGCTGGCTGCCGACGCCTACCTGTTCGAGATCGATCCGGTCATCGACTGGGTCGCCGGTCAGCGTCCCGAGACGAGCTCGGTCAACTTCGGCGGCATGAGCCGGCCGACGGACATGGGGATCAGCTACTACCTGCGCAACGACGCCACCGGCGACGTCAAAGTCCGTGTCTACAGCGGCTCGCGCATGATCGCGGAACTGGACGGCCCGAAGACGGCAGGCATCAACACCGTGCGGTGGAACCTCGAAGCCAGACGCGAACGGATTCAGGGCGAAGCCGTTCCCACAGGCCGTGGTGGACGCGGCGGTGGTCGTGGCGGCGGCGCGGGCGAAACGGCACCAGGCGGCGGCATCGTCTCGACTCCCGTCGAGCCCGGCGTCTATCGAGTGGTCCTGTCAGCCGCGGGGCGAGAGCTCACGCAGAACGCAATGATTCTGCCGGACCCCGGCGGCGCACGGTAAGAACGGCGCCGCATCGTGACAAGTGCTTTTCAATAGATCGATAGATCGATGGATCGATAGATCGATGCAAATGTCTCTCGAATGATGGTGTGGTCGCGTTCGGAGCCGGTTGAAATGATCGCGGCGGGAATGCCGCTCGTTTCCTCGAGCCGCCGGATGTAGCTCCGCGCTTCGGCCGGGAGTTTCTCGAACTTCGTGATGCCCCGCGTGGGCGCGTTCCAGCCGGGCAGGGTCTCATACACCGGCTCGCACGCCGCCAGTTGCGCCGTGTCGCCCGGCATCTCCGTCAACAGCGTGCCGTTGTAGCGATAGGCGGTGCACACGTCGAGGGTCTCGAGGCCGTCGAGGACATCGAGCTTCGTGATGGCGAGCGCGTCGAGGCCGTTGACGCGCACGGCATAGCGGACGGCTACTGCGTCGTACCAGCCGCATCGGCGAGGGCGGCCGGTGGACGCGCCGTATTCCTGCCCCGTCTCGCGCAGGCGTTCGCCGAGCGCGCCCGTGAGCTCGGTCGGCAACGGCCCGGTCCCGACCCGGGTCGTGTACGCCTTCGCCACCCCGATGACCGTCCCGATCGTGCGAGGTCCAATGCCGAGCCCGGTCGCCGCGCCGCCGGCTGTCGCATTCGACGACGTGACGAACGGATACGTCCCGTGATCGATGTCGAGCAGCGTGCCCTGCGCGCCCTCGAAGAGCACGCGTTGCCCATCGGCCATTGCCCGATGCAGATAGATCGAGACATCGGTGACGAGCGGCTGCAGGCGCGGCCAGGAACGCCGCACGTCGCCGAGCACCTGCTGCCACTTCATGTCCGCGTTGCCGACGAGCCGGTTCCGCGCGGCGACGTTTTCGCGCACCGCGCTGGCGAGCGGCCCGTCGTCGGACTGGTCGGCCAGGTCGCCGACGCGGATCCCGCGACGCGCGATCTTGTCCTCGTACGCCGGACCGATGCCGCGCGACGTCGTCCCGATTCTTCGCTCGCCTCGCCGCGCTTCGGCGAGCACGTCCAGCTCGCGGTGATATGGCAGGATGACGTGTGCTCGGTCGCTCACGAGCAGACGCCCGCTCGCGTTGATTCCCATCGCGGCGATCTCATCCAGCTCGGCAAACAGCGCGAGCGGATCGACGACCACGCCATTGCCGATGACACAGATCACGCCGGGATGAAGGATGCCGGAGGGAATCAGATGGAGGACGAATTTCCGGCCGCCGACGTACACGGTATGACCGGCGTTGTGCCCGCCCTGATACCGCGCCACGATCTGGAAGTGCGGCGTCAGCAGATCGACGATTTTCCCTTTGCCTTCATCGCCCCATTGGGCGCCGAGCACGCATAGATTCATGCGGCTAGAATGATAATCTCATCTGCAATCCGAAAGCGGGAATCTGCATCTGATCCTTTTAGACGGCTCGACATTGACACTCGACGCGCTCGAGCGGATCGCGCGCGATCGCGAGCCGGTGGGCATCGCACCGGAGGCCGCGGCGCGTGTCCGCGCCTCGCGCGCGGTCGTCGTCGATCATCTCGAGCGCAAGACGCCCGTCTACGGCGTCAACACCGGCTTTGGCGCGCTAGCGGACGTCGCGATTCCGGCCGATCAACTCGCCGCCCTGCAGCTGAACCTGCTGCGCAGCCACGCGGCCGGCGTCGGCGAGCCGCTGTCCGTGCCCGCGGTGCGCGCGCTCATGACGCTGCGGGCGAACGTCCTCGCGAAAGGGTTCTCGGGAATCCGGATCGAAACACTGGAGGCGCTGGTCGCGCTGCTCAACGCCGGCGTGCATCCGCGCGTTCCCGCGCGCGGATCGGTCGGCGCGAGCGGTGACCTCGCGCCGCTCGCCCACCTGGCGCTGGTCCTCGTCGGCGAAGGCGAAGTGATGGAGGACGAAGGACCTCGGGAGTCGCTGTCGGGCGGTCGAGGACCTCGGGAGTCGTTTTCGCACGCGAAGGACCCGAAAACGACTCCCGAGGTCTTGGCAGCCGCAGGCCTCAAGCCCATCACCCTGGCGCCCAAGGAAGGGATTGCGCTCATCAACGGCACGCAGGCGAGCGCCGCGGTGCTCGCGCTGGCCTGCTCGGACACGCGCCGGTTGACGCGCGCGGCCGACATCGCCGCCGCGATGTCGATCGACGCGTTGCGCGGGTCGATCCATCCGTTCGAAGCACGGATTCACGCCGCGCGTCCGGTCCCGGGCCAGGCGGCCTCGGCCAGCAACCTGTGGGGGCTCGTCGACGGCAGCGGGATCAACCGGTCGCACGCGAACTGCGGCAAGATTCAGGACGCGTATGCGCTGCGGTGTGCGCCCCAGGTCCACGGCGCGGCGCGGGAAGCCCTCGAATTCGCGCGGCGGCTGACGGAGATCGAGGCCAACGCGGCCACCGACAACCCGATGGTCTTTGCCGAGACCGGCGACATCGTCTCTGGCGGCAACTTTCATGGCGCCCCCGTCGCGGTCGCGGCCGACACGCTGGCGATCGGACTCGCGCAGCTCGCGACCATCAGCGAGCGTCGCACGGATCGCCTCATGACGCCCGATGCAAGCGGGCTGCCGCCGTTTCTCATCCGCGAGTCCGGGCTGCATTCGGGGTTGATGATGGCGCAGGTCACTGCGGCGGCGCTGGCAGCCGAAATCAAGACGCTCGCGCACCCGGCGTCCGTCGACACGATTCCGACGTCGGCCGGCCGGGAGGATCACGTCAGCATGAGCATGGGCGCCGCGCTCAAGGCCGCCGAGATCGTCGATCGAACGCGCGCGGTGATCGCGATCGAGATCCTTGCCGCGAGTCAGGCACTCGATTTGCTGTCACCATTGACGACCTCGGCGGCGCTTCAGCGCGTTCATGCGACGGTTCGCAAAAGCGTGCCAACGCTCGTCGAGGACCGGCCGCCGGCGCCGGACATCGCGCGCATCGCCTCGATGATCGCGTCGGGCGAGATCGAGCGCGCGTGCGGCGTCGATCTCCGGTAATTTTCAATTTGCAAGCGTTTTTACTTTGTTGACACGCGTTCACATCGTTCTTTAGAGTGTCGGTTTCCACAGTTTCTTGATGACGTCTTCAATGCAATGAGTGTGGGAGGTTGCGATCCGCGCGTTCAGCGCCGGATCGCGCCTCGATTAGTTCATGCGCACTGCTGTCCCCGTCGTTCGAGCGCCGCGCGGCACGACACGGTCGTGCAAGGGCTGGCCGCAGGAAGCGGCGCTGCGAATGCTCATGAACAACCTCGACCCGGACGTCGCCGAGCGTCCCGAGGATCTCGTCGTCTACGGCGGCTCGGGGAAAGCGGCACGCAACTGGCCGGCCTTCGACGCGATCGTCCGCGCGCTGCGATCGCTCGAGCACGACGAAACGCTGCTCGTGCAGTCCGGCAAGCCCGTCGGGGTGTTTCGAACCCATCCCTGGGCGCCGCGCGTCCTCATCGCCAACGCGCTGCTCGTCCCGGCGTGGGCCACGTGGAAGAACTTCCGCGATCTCGAAGACCGCGGACTCACGATGTACGGCCAGATGACGGCGGGATCCTGGATTTACATCGGGACGCAGGGAATCCTGCAGGGGACGTACGAAACGCTGGCGGCCCTGGCGCGCCGGCATTTCGGCGGCACGCTGCGCGGGCGTCTGACGGTCACTGCCGGCCTCGGCGGGATGGGCGGCGCTCAACCGCTGGCCGTCACCATGAACGAGGGCGTCGCGCTCGTCGTCGAGGTGGACCCGGCGCGAATCGCGCGGCGGCTGGAAACGCGGTACCTCGACGAGGCGACCGGCTCGCTCGACGAGGCGCTCGAGCGCGCCGAGGACTATTGCCGCCGGGGAGTCGCGCGATCGATCGGCCTCGAAGGCAATGCCGCCGACGTCATTCCGGCGCTCGTCGCACGAGACGTCACGCCGGATGTCCTTACCGATCAGACCTCCGCTCACGACGCGCTGCAGGGCTACGTGCCAAACGGCCTGTCGCTCGCCGACGCGGTCCGCCTGCGTGAGCGCGCGCCGGACGACTACGTGCGGCGTTCGATGGCCGCGATGGCGGTACACGTGCGCGGGATGCTCGCGCTGCAGGCGCGAGGCGCGATCACGTTCGACTACGGCAACAACATCCGCGCTCAGGCCGAACAGGCCGGCGTCGATCGCGCGTTCGACATTCCGGGCTTCGTGCCCGAGTACGTGCGGCCGCTCTTCTGCGAGGGGAAGGGACCGTTCCGGTGGGCGGCGCTGTCCGGCGATCCGGACGACATTCGCGAGACGGATCGACTCGCGCTCGAGATGTTCGCCGACAACGAGCCGCTCTGCCGGTGGATTCGCATGGCGGGTGAACGCGTCGCGTTCCAGGGTTTGCCGGCGCGCATCCTCTGGCTCGGGTATGGCGAACGCGCGCGCTTCGGACTGGCGCTGAACGACCTCGTGCGATCGGGCCGCGTCAAGGCGCCGATCGTCATCGGCCGCGACCATCTCGACTCGGGATCGGTCGCGTCGCCGAATCGGGAAACGGAAGGCATGCGGGACGGCAGCGACGCGATCGCCGACTGGCCCGTGCTCAACGCGTTGCTCAACACGTCAGCCGGCGCGACCTGGGTCTCCGTGCACCACGGCGGTGGCGTCGGCATCGGTTACTCCATTCATGCGGGCATGGTTGCCGTCGCCGATGGATCGCCGGAGGCTGCCGCCAAGCTCGAGCGCGTCCTGACGTGCGATCCCGGCCTCGGCGTCGCGCGTCATGCGGACGCCGGATATCCTGAGGCGATCGCCGCCGCCCGCAGACATGGGCTTAATATTCCAGGACTCACCGGATCGTCGGAGTCGACGCCGTGATCATCGAACGCCCCGCTTTCGAACGCCGCATTGTCGCGTCTCTCGACGCGTCGCGCATTCCTGTCGTCCTCGGCGCCTGCGGGATGGGACGCACGTCACTGCTGCTGCGTCTCGCCCGCCTGCTCGGCGAGGGCCATGCGCAATACCTCGATTTCGCCGCCGCCGCGACGACACCGGAAATCTGCTACGCCGCGATCCTCAGGGCTAGCCGGCGGTCACCCGACGCTGCCACGCCGCCGGCGTCGGCGCGTGAAGCCTTCGACGCCCTGCTGGCGTTCTTCGATGGGGCCGCCGCCGATCGGGACGAGCCGATCACCTTTCTCATCGATGAGGTGCTGGATATCCGGACGTTCGAAAGCTTCCCCGGACTCCGTCATGTCCAGCGTGAGCTCATCGCGCGCCTCGCTGCGAGTCCCGCGCGGTTCGTCCTTGCCTCCCGCTTCACGGCGAGGACGCACCGATGGCTGCGGGACGCGCCCGCGCGGTTCGAGGTCGTCCACGTCCCGCCGCTCGACGCGCAGGAAGTACTTTCCCTGGCGCTACTCTTCGACGGTGGCCGTCATGACTGGGCCGCGCAGATCGCGCCGGCGGTCGCGGCGCTCACAGCCGGCCGCGCCGCCTACGTGCACCTCGTGGTCGAATCCCTCTCGACGATGGGGCCGGCGACGGATCCGGTGGCCGCGCTCGCCGCGCTCTTCGCGCCGGCCGGACGATTGACCGCGCGATGCCGCGAGAGCTACGAGTTCCGCCTCCATCGCGCGCGAGGCTACGGCGCGCTCAAGGCGATCCTCGGCATCCTCGCGGCCAACGAGCCGCAGAACCTGACGGAGATCTCGCACCATCTGCGCCGCACGCCGGGCTCGACGAAGGACTATCTCTCCTGGCTCGAGGACGTCGATCTCGTCACGTGCCGCAGCAAGCGCTATTCGTACGAGGATCCGCTGCTTCGCTTGTACGTGCGACTCTACGGACGGCCGGTCCCGCCGACCGACGATGAGATTGTGAGAGAGGTGCAGGCCTACGCGCAGTCGCGGCTCGCGCAAATGCCGCCGCGGCCGCCCGCCGAGCCCGCCGCCGTCAGTTTCGAGCGATTTGCCGAAAGTCAGGCGCGGCGGGATTCAGGGATTGTCGAGATCGACTGAGGCTATGAGGCGATGAGGAGATGAGCAGATGAGCAGATGAGACGTGGCCAGAGGCACTTGCTCAGAGCCTCATCGCCTCAGAGCCTCATCGCCTCATATCTGTTCTTTCAACTTCGCGAGCGCTTCCTTCGCCGCCTGCTGCTCCGCATCCTTCTTCGATCGTCCGGTCGCGCGGCCGATGACCGTGCTGCCCACCATCACCTCGATGTCGAACCGCTTGCGATGATCGGGGCCCTCGGCTGAGGCGAGCCGGTACACGGGCAGCCCGCGGCCGACCGATTGCAGCCATTCCTGGAGCGCCGACTTCCAGTCTTCCGTGAACGCCGCCTCGGCGGCGCGATCGCCCGCGGCGATGACGAGCGGCGCCAGCCGCGACAGAATGAACTCGCGCGCCGGATCGATGCCGCCGTCGAGGTAGATCGACGCGATCAGCGCCTCGAAGCTGTCGGCGAGAATCGCGTGCTTCTGGCGGCCGCCGGTCTTCTCCTCGCCCCGGCCGAGAAGGACGTAGCGCCCGAGATCGATGTCTTCGGCGAGCCGCGCCAGCGACGCCGACGAGACGATTCCCGCCTTGACCTTCGACTTGTAGCCTTCGCTGTGCGTCGGGAATTGCGTGAAGAGCAGATCGGCGATGACGAATCCGAGGACGGCGTCGCCGAGGAACTCGAGCGACTCATTGTCGATCACGCCGCCCGACGCGTCCTCGTGCGCGCGCGACCGGTGCGTCAGCGCGTGCTCGAGCAGCCCGAGATCGCTGAAGTGGTAGCCGATGCGATCTTCGAGCGGACCGAGGATCTCACTGAGGCGGCGCACTTCGACGGCGGCGGCCTCGTCGAGATGGCCCGCAATCAGCTCGCGCGCGCGTCCCGCCGCCGCGCTGGCCACGGCGATGCGAAACTCCGCCTGACCGAACCGCATCGGGAAGAGCGACGGGGAGAGTGCCGAGCCGACGCTGGCCTCGATGCCGTGCGCGTCGAGCAGGCCGCGCACGACTTCCGCCTCGACGGACGAGTGCGTCCGCAGCACTTCGACGGGGTCGACGTTCGTGGACCGGCGCTGACTCATCCGCGCGCCCTCACGCCGCCTCACCGGTCGCGGTAATCTTGATCACGACCATCGTCATGTCGTCGTGCGGCTCGGCGTCGCCGACGAACGCCTTCACCTCGCGCAGCACGCGCTCGCGGATACCGGCGGCATCGAGGTGCTGCTGGCTGGCGAGCACGTGCGCCAGCGCGGTGTCGCCGAAGAGCTCGCCGTCGGCGTCCATCGCCTCGGTGATGCCGTCGGTGTAGAGCACGATCACGTCACCGGCGGCAATCGGCCGCGAATGCTCGCGCAGCATCTGCTCGAATCGCTCGCCGGCGCCCGGCAGGCGCAGCCCGAGCACCATCCCCTCGGGCGTGATGAGGTGACTCGCCCCGCCGGAGACGACGATCGTCGGCGTATGACCGGCGCGGGCGAGCGTCAGGGTGGCCGCCTCGAGATCGATGATCGCGTAGGTCATCGTGATGAAGCTGCGATTGTCCAGATGTTCGGCCAGCCGGCGGTTCACGTCAATGAGCAGCTGGCGCGGCGATCGCTGCTCGTGGCTCAGCGCCAGCATCAGCCCCTTGAGCTCGGCCATGTAGAGCGCCGCCGAGGTGCCTTTGCCGGACACGTCGGCGACGAGCACCCCCAGCTGACGCGGTCCGATCGCGAAAAAGTCGTAGTAGTCGCCGCCGACTTCGCGCGCGGGTTCGCAGAGGTCCGCGATGGCGATGCCGGACATGCGCGGTGGTTCGACCGGGAGCAGCGACTTCTGGATGTCGCGGGCAATACGCAGCTCGTCGTCCAGCCGCTGCTTTTCGCGCTGCACGTGCAGCAGGTGCTCGATGCTGGCGCTCATGCGGTTGAAGGAATCGGCCAGATCGCCGAGCTGATCGCGCGACTCGATCTGGATGCGGTGGCCGAAGTCTCCCTGCTGGACGCGGGCGGTGCCGACGAACAGTTCGTGCACCGCGGACGTGATCGATCGCGCCAGCGCGGCGCCGAAGAACAGCGCGGACCCCTGAATGATGAGAAACAGCACCGCGAGGATCCCGAGCACCGCCAAGAAATAGTCCCACGGTAGATCAGCGCGCGCCCGCTGAGCCGATGCCAATCGTCCATAGAGCCGACTCAGCGGCGCATCGAGCGCAATCGACACGCGACCCTTTTGCCCGAATTCCCAGTCGGTGCAGTCCATGAAAAAGACGGATTTCCGGAACAACGAGAAGACCTGCCCTCTCGGCGCCGGCCCAGGGCCCTGGCCTGCCGTGCCGCCGCAGACCTTGTCGACGGTCATCTCCCCCATCCGCGCACCGGTCTGATCGTCGAGCTTTGCCACCATTTCGGTGTCGATCGGCAGATCGGCCACCACCATTCTCGTGCCGTCCGGCGTCGGGACGACCGCGCGGACGAGCAGATGTTCGTCGTCGGGCTGGCCATTCGTCGCGTACGCCAGGACGCCCTGGAAGCCGCGCCCGACCGCGACCCAGGGCGGCAGCTCGGTCGGCACGGGGACATGCCGCCACGCGCCGGCATATGCCGCCTGAACCTGGATCCCCTTTTCCACGGTGCGGGTCTGCCGAGCCGCGCCATTCTTTTCCGAAGGCGGCACAGCCGCCGTGACCGGGAGAACTGCCAGCGACAGCGCCGGGTACTGTTGCGTGAGATTGATGACTTTCCGCTCGATCGCCGCCTGCGTGGTCTGCGGACTGCGGCCGATTTCGATCGCCGACGTCTCGGCAATCTGCTGCACGTCGTCCTCGAAGTCCTTGAACCCTTCGCGGAACACGTACGCCGCCACGTTCGTGTACAGCACGAACCCGCTCGTCAGCGCGAAGATCGCAACGAGCACCACCGGCACGAACCCGAGCAGCAGATACGAAAGAATGAGCTTGCGTCGGACGCGCCACAGCAGCAGCCGGCGGTTGTATTTGAACACCAGCGCGCCGAGCCAGATCACGGCGCCGATGAACGCGAGCGTGACGACCTTGCGGAAAATTTCCAGGATCTCCGGCAGCGTCACGAAGGCGCGCAGGACGAGCAGCACGAGCATCAGCGCGCCCGACAGGATCAGGAGCCGGCCGGGAAGGGTGTCGAGATATTCGAAGTCGCGGGGCGACGGCGGCGCGCCTGGAGGTGTTGCGCCGGAGGCCGGCATCAGTCGATCGCGTTCGTCAGCGGCGCGATGCGTCCTCTGGCGGTTCAGCCACCGTCTCACGGGATTCTGCAAATTGCAAATCGCATGATAACAGACTATCGTTAGGCTCCGCGGCGGCATGAAGCTCACGACGCGCGCACGCTTCAGTACGATCTGTCTCCACGCCGGTCAGGAGCCCGACCCGTCGACCGGCGCCATCATCACACCGATTTTCCAGACCGCGACGTACGTGCAGGACGCGCTCGGCCATCACAAAGGGTTCGAGTACGGACGGACGCAGAATCCCACGCGCAGCGCGCTCGAGGGGAACCTCGCCGCGATTGAGGGCGGCAAAGCGGCATTCGCGTTCGCCTCCGGCATGTCGGCCATCGGCGCCATCGCCGGCCGGCTGTCCTCTGGCGAACATGTCGTCGTCACCGACAACACCTACGGCGGAACGTTCAGGCTCTTCGACAAGGTGCTCACGAGATACGGGCTCACGTTCAGCTTCGTCGACACGTCGGATTTCACGTGTATCGAGCGCGCGTTCACCCCGCGAACGAAGCTGCTGTTCATCGAGACGCCGACCAACCCGGTGCTCCGTCTGACGGACATCGCGGCCGCGGCGAAGTTTGCGCATGCGCGCGGCGCACTCGTCGCGGTCGACAACACGTTCGCGAGCCCGTGCCTGCAGCGGCCGCTCGATCTCGGCGCGGATCTCGTGATCCACAGCACGACGAAGTATTTGAACGGCCACAGCGACTCGGTCGGCGGCGTCGTCATCGCCAATCGCGACGAAGACATCGAGTGGCTGAAGTTCATCCAGAACTCGGCCGGCGCCATTCTCAGCCCCTTCGACTGCTGGCTGGTGCTGCGCGGCACCAAGACGCTGCCGCTCCGCATGGCGCAGCATTCCGCAAACGGGCTGGCGCTCGCGCAGTACCTGAGCACGCACCCGAAGGTGACGCGCGCGCTCTATCCCGGACTTCCCGGGCATCCGCAGCACGAACTGGCCAAACGGCAGATGCCGAAGGGGTTCGGCGGCATGCTGACGTTCGAGGTCGAATCCTTCGAGCGGGCTCGCGAAGTACTGAACCGGTTCCGGCTGATGTCGCTTGCCGAGAGTCTCGGCGGGGTCGAAACGCTGGTCTGCCATCCCGCCTCGATGACGCACGCCTCCGTGCCGGCGGATCGCCGCGCGGCCATCGGCATCACCGACAGCATGATCAGGATTTCAACCGGGATCGAAGATATCGAGGATCTGAAAGAGGATTTGGCCCAGGCGCTCGGATGATCACGACTCCGCTCTCGGTCCGACGCTTCGCTCCACCCATCTCAAGTAGTCCTCGCTGCCGTCGACCACGGGTATGACGAGAAACTCAGGGACGTCGTATGGGTGCCGGCTGCGGATCACTTCCCACAGCGCGTCAACCTGCTCGGTCGTGGTCTTGATGAACAGCTGCTGCTCCTGGTCCACTTGCGGCACGCCTTCCCACGTGTAAATCGATTTGATGCCCGGCACCACGTTGACGCAGGCGGCGAGCCCGGCTCCCACGAGGTCCTGCGCCAGCGACGTGCTGTCGAAGTCGCCCGGAAGCGTGGTGAGGGCCATGACGAGTTCGCTCATGGGGCTATTTTCCTCTTGTACAGGGGTCGAAAACCTGATAGAAAGACATGTCCTTCATGAATTCCTCATCGCCGGCTGAACACGAGGCTCAAAAAACCCGGCCTCGCGTCCGGCGCGAGCTCCACAACATCCCGGATGCCCGGCAGCGCCGCCGCCGCTGGCTCACGTATGCCCTCTTCGTCGGCTGTTGCGTGCTCATCGTGAATGCGCTGGTCGGCGAGAACGGGTATCTGGCCACGCTTCGCGCCCGGACCGAGCACGCCGCCGTGCTGACGTCATTGACGAAGCTGCGGCTCGAAAACCAGCAGCTGCGCGAGGATGCCCGGCGGATTCGCGAAGATCCGGCGGCGATGGAAGAAGCGGCGCGACGCGAGCTCGGCTTCATCCGCCCAGGCGAAACCCTGGTCATCATTCGCGACTCACGGCCGTCGACAACGGCCCAAGTTCCGCGCTGACCCCCGTCAACGATCGCATCAACCGCTGACGCTGCAGGTGCGTGACTCCGTCTGCCTGACCTGACGATGCCGGAATTCGTCGATTACATCATTCACTTCGACAAGCACCTGGCCGAGCTGGTCAATGCCTACGGACCATGGGTCTACGGCCTGCTGTTCGCGATCATTTTTGCGGAGACCGGGCTCGTCGTGACGCCGTTTCTGCCTGGCGACTCGCTGCTCTTCGCCGCCGGCGCGCTGGCGGCCACGGGGTCGTTCGAGCCGTGGCGCCTGACCGGACTGTTGTTCCTGGCAGCGTTCATGGGAAACGCTGTGAACTATTCAATCGGCCGCGCGATCGGTCCTCGCGTGTTCCGCCAGACGGATCAGTCCGGCCTGATGCACCGGCTGCTGAACCGCCGGCATCTCCAGCGGGCCCATGCCTTCTTCGAGGAGTACGGCGGCAAGGCGGTGATTCTGGGCCGGTTCGTGCCGATCGTCCGGACGTTCGTGCCGTTCGTGGCGGGCGCGGCGCAGATGACGCCACGGGCGTTCGTCTTCTACAACTTCGTCGGCGCCGCCGCCTGGGTCGGCCTCTGCATCGGCGCCGGGCTGCTGTTCGGCAACGTGCCGATCGTCAAGAAGAACTTTCCGCTCGTTGCGCTCGGCATCGTGATTGTCTCGCTGCTGCCGGCGGTGTACGAGTACCTGAAGCACCGGCGGAAGGTGTAGGCCGACCCTTCCGCCTTCGCTGAAGCTACGGCGGACCACCGAAGCCTTGGCGGAGGTGGTTAGGGTTGGCGCTCTCGCTTCAACAACCGCGCTTTCCGCTTGGCCCCCCATCGATAGCCGCCAGCCCGGCCGCTCGCAGGAACCACGCGATGACACGGCACAACGAGCGCGATCGGATTCGTCGCGCAGGCGCGGGCAACAGCGCGGGCCGCGTCAGGTTTGCCGATTGACCTGGCGACCGCCGCGTACGTCCGTGTCTCGCCGTACGGAATCTGCTGAAGGGCACGCCAGACACGTCGCTGAAACGCGGTCGCCGCAACGTCAATCGGGACCGTTACCTCCGACGGCCGGCCGTCGAGCCCGGCGAGAATCGCGTCGATCCACTCCAGGAATACTGCGTCGCCGGGAGACTTGCCGGCGGTGATGTCTCGCCGGCTGGCGAGCGGGAATTCCCGAGCCAGCTCGGATACGAGACGTACACGCGAATCGCCGAGCGCCACCTTGCAGACCCCTTGCGGGGTGCTCGCGACGAGCATCGCGCCGAACTCCGTGTCGCGAATCGAGTAGCGGATCTCGATCCCCTCCCCGCCCTTCTGATACGCGCTCGGCGCCATGCCGAGATGCGCCCGGGCTCCGGCCTGGGCGCGGCTGGGCGCGCTGTACCCGGCGTCGTACTGCGCATCGGTCACGCTCGCGCTTCGACGGAGCGACGTCCTGAAGCGGGCCGCCCGCCGCTCGAGCACGTACTGCTTGGGCGAGACGCCGAAGGCGCGCCTGAATGACCGCTGCAGGTGACCCGGGCTGAGACCCACGGCGCCTGCGAGCTCCGGCAACGATGGCGGCGTGTCAGGCCGCGTGTCGAGCAGCGCGCGCGCCCGCTCGAGCGCAGCAAGCGCCGCCATCGACGCGTCAGCCGGCCGGCATCGACGGCAAGGACGGTATCCCGCCCGGCCCGCGTCGTCCGGCGTGGCGAAGAACTCGACATGCTCGCGACGCGGTCGCCGCGATCCGCAGCCGGGCCGGCAGTACACGCCGGTCGTCCGCACGCCGTACACGAACCGGCCGTCCAGCCGATGATCGCGTGCGACGACGGCGGCCCAGGCCTGGTCGTCCGGTAGTGCGAGAGGATTGGTGACGAGAGCTGTGCGATCGAGAATGCGCGCGGTCATTGACATGACCCAACTATAAGAATCGCCGCTTCTGTCCGCGACCCGGATGCTGCGGTCAAATCCCGGCTACATCGGAGCCCTTGACCACACCTGATACGCGAACGCGAGTCCGAAAAAGATGCTCGCCAACCCGGCCGCGAACCCGAGCCGGCGGCTCGCCACTTCCGAGCGCGCACCAGCGAAATGAAACGCCGACGCGATGCTGACGGTAATGAGCATCATCCCGGCGATCGTCCCGGCGCCGAAGACCAACAGATATCCGATCGCCCAACCCGGATCGCGAACCGCGGCGAGGACCAGCAGCGTCACCGCCGCTGAACCTGCGAGGCCGTGGACGATCCCGACGATGACGGGACGCGCGTGGCGGTAGAGCCGCGAGGCGCCGAAGCGCCGATCGATGGCGGCAAGCGGTGTCTGGTCGGGCTGGTGCGGGTGCACGTCCGGCGAGTGCCCGTGCGGATGCGTGTGCACGTAGTCACCGTGGCTGTGCGCGTGCGAGTGAACCAACTCCGAAGTCCCTGGACCGGCCCGGCGCCAGGCGCCCGGCCGCAGGTTGAAGAACGCGGCGATGTTGAACAGGCCCAGGACGACGAGCATCAGCCCGACAGACAGTTCCATGCCCACGCCGATCCAGTTCGGAACGGTCAGATTGAAGAGGATGATCGCCGCCCCGACCGCGACGAGCGTGAACGTGTGCCCGATGCCCCACAGCAGTCCGGTGACCGCGGCCGAAGAGATCTCCCGCTGGCGCGTGACAATCGTCGTCACCGCCACGACGTGGTCGGCGTCCGTGGCATGGCGCATGCCGAGGAAAAAGCCGAGCGCAAGAACCACCACAACGTCCGGCATGAATCCCCAGTCAGCGGCACCGCACACGCAGACTCGCGCGGGCCCGCCAAACACTACAGCGTATCGTACCGCGACGCCGTGACAGAATTCGCGCGTGGACGTCGCCGCCCTGCGATTGCGGAATCAGAAACTGATACGAACCGGCTATCGCACGCCGGAAGAGATCGTCGGCTGGCTCGGTGCGATGCAGGCACAAGACTATCCCGGCGCAAGATGGGCGATCGGGCTCAGGACGCACGCGGTCACGGATCGCGACGTGGAGCGTGCGTGTGACGAGGGCCGCATCCTGCGGACACACATCCTGCGTCCCACATGGCACTTCGTCACGCCCGCCGACGTCCGGTGGATGCTCAGCCTCTGCGGTCCGCGACTGCACGTCGTCAACGCGCCGTACTACCGCAGAAACGGCCTCGACGAGGAGACGATCAGGAGAAGCCGCTCGACCATTGCGAAGGCGCTTGCAAACGGAGCACACCTCACGCGTCAGGAACTGGCGGCGGCGCTTGCGAAACGCCGTATCCCGGCGTCAGGTGAACGGCTGGCATACGTAATGATGCGCGCCGAACTGGACGGCGTCGTCTGCAGCGGCGCGCGCCGGGGCAATCAGTTCACGTATGCGCTCCTCGACGAGCGGGCGCCGGCCGCGAGCGTCATGAAGCGTGAGGAGGCGCTGGCCACCCTTGCCACGCGCTACTTCACCGGACATGGACCGGCGACGTTGAGAGATTTCGTCTGGTGGTCAGGTCTCACGGTAAAAGACGCGAAATCCGGCGTCGACGTCGCCGGCAAGTCGCTCGAGCAGGCGACTTTGGACGGGCTTCGCTATTGGTTCAGTGCCGGAATGAGCGCCAGATCCAAATCGCCATCGTCCATCCTTCTGCTTCCGACCTACGACGAGTATCTGGTTGCTTACAAGGATCGTGGAACCATCAAGCACCCTTCATCGCCTGCGGCAAGCCCGGTATCCCTCGAGTTCGGTCACTTCTTGATCATCGACGGCAAATTGCGCGGAAGCTGGAAGCGGACGCTCGCTGCAAACGGCGTCGTCATCACCGTCAAGCCGTTCCGGCCGCTGACAGCAGCCGAGCGGCGCGATCTCGAGAATCAGGCGGCGCGTCATCGCAAGTTCATGGGACGGCCGGTGACCATCGACTGCCGCTGATGCCTCACACGAGCAGCAGCGTGACCCAGATCGCGAGTTGATCCGTGAGGTAGTTCGTCGCGAGTGTCGCGATGACGAGCGCGCCGGCCTTCACGGCAATCGCGACGGGTGTCCCGCCGGACACCCGCTTCAGCGCCAGCACGAGGTAGGGACCGATCAGGGTGAGCACAATCGTTGAGGCCACGCCATCGGAGGTTCCGAATTGCCTCGTCGCTCCGGCCAGGATCGTCACGAGGTACTGGAAGGAATCGACATGCAGCGGCCAAATCACATGTGCGCCGAACGGCCTCCGCCGGTAGAGCCCCTGCAGCACCAACGCCAGGCCGAGGACACTCGCGCTCACGCCGCTGATCGTGTAGATCGATCGCAAGAGGAGATCGAAGCGCGCCTCGAACTGTGGCCTGTCCAATCCCCGCACGGCCATCTGCGCCGAGACACGTGTCAGGAGCGTCCCGGACGGGTCGTGCTCGATGAGCGACCCAAGGTTGAAGCCGGCCCAGGGCGCGGCGAGGAAGAAGATGGCTGCGCAGACGAAATAGATCTTGATCGGAGTGAGATACGGCTGACGCCGGCCCGCGAGATACTCCGCCGTCAACACCCCCGGCCACAGCAACAGGCGCATCGTCCGCAGTGTCTTGAATCTGCTGCGAAAGCTCGACAAACTCGTCCGCGAGATCGCGGACGATGCGGCGGGCCGAGAGATCCTCCGGTCGAATCCGCCGTTGACCGCATGCCGGGCAATACTCGCCTGACACGTCCGCTGAGCAGTTGGGACAAGGTGTCATTCCAGGTCTTCGCGAAGCCGACGGAGCGTGTACTCACAGGGCGCGAAGCCCTCTGCCGCGGCAGCGGCCAGCACCTCATCTCCAACGCTGGCAAGCCGCTGATACCCCTCTAGCCCTTCGGCCGCATGGAGCCGTTCCGCAACGCGCCGGAAGAGGGTCAGCGACGACACGACCTTTCGCGCATCGGTGTCAGAACCCATCAGCACGCGAAGCGATCCAGGCTGGCGCACATGGAGCCGTTCGGCGACGGCGGTCGTGATTGTCAGCAGGCGTGATCGCAGATCCGGATCGCGCAGGTACTCGATCGCCTCAGCCTCGTCTGCGATCGCGAACTGCTGCGACGCCGGCGACATGCCGAGGCCGGCAAGTTGGGGAAACACGTACCAGATCCAGTGGCTGCGCTTGCCACCCGAGCGAATCTCAGCCAGCGCGAACTCGAATCCGGAATCGGCAGACGCTTGGGCTGACTTGAAGCGATCCAATCGGGACATCAGTCGGCGATTGTAAGACCACGGGGGCATGCTCAATTGTGCAAGTGGATATTTGACCCGATGCTGACAAGTTGGTCATGTCACGGTTGTCGGCCGCGTCACAACTGGTACTCTGGACGAAGTTGCAACGCGGCTCGCATTTTGCAGCCATGCCCGCGTTCCCCCTTCAACCGATCGCGTCACGTCTGCCCGGCCGATAGTGCGACACGTCCGAAGTCGGCTTTCATCAATGGTGGACGTCCGGCGCGGCGCGGATTGAAGCATCACGATGAAGGAGACCGATGATGAAGAAATTGTTTTGTGCCGTCGCCGTCATGACGATGATGCTGGGTGCCTCGAAGGCCTTCGCACAGCCGCCCGGGATCAAAGGAGATCCAGAGATCGGCAAGCAGCTCTGGAATTTCAACGTCATCGTCAGGCCGAACGGGTGGGTGGACACGGGGAATGCCTGCAACGGCGCCCGAATCTTCTATACCGCGGAAGACGGTGGTGGCGGCGTCATGGGAACGCTCACGTTTCTGCTCAATCCCGGAGCGAATCAGAACTTCCAAATCATCGACTGTAACGGGACGACGGATGGCGCGGCAGCAGTCGCCGTGAAAGAGAACCTGGGGAATGCCATCGTGGCTATCCGCGTCATGGGTCCAAAGACAAGCAGCCTGAAGTTCGTGTGCGAGGTCAAGAGCAACCCGAATGTGCCAACGGGAGAAGAGCTGTGCGTGATGGGCACGGTCAACCTGGATAAGGGCAAGACGTTCTTGAAAGTCATGAAGAACATTGCTGAGGGAGAGCTCGAAGAAGTCCTTTGGACGTTCGACCCGACGGCGACCTGGAAGGTTTTTCAGGTGCGCGTCTTCGAATACATTGTTCCTAAATAGCTGATCACTTCTCTTCAACGGCATACGGAGGCAGCGGTCTTCCGACCGACGCCTCCGTGTGCCGCGCCGCAGGACCAGGCTCAACCTTGACGCCGCCCGGCGGCGGTGGCACAGTTCCCCGTGGCGCTGGCCTGGCGCCTCACCTCGGCTTGGCCTCCCCCCGCGGGGCTGCGATCGAGGCAAAGGGGTCCACACCTCGGGCCGATTGACGTGGGTTCTTCACGGTCGCGCGACCAGCAGGCGGGGGCTGGGGGTCGTGTGGCCAGAGAAGGACCCGACCATGACCCGCGCTCGCGCTCTCAAAAAACTCATCCGCGCCCGTGCTGCGAAAACCGGTGAACGCTACACCGCCGCACGCCGGCATGTACTGCGGAGTCTTCAGCAAAGCCGCGTTGCTTCGGCACAATCCGTTTCCTCCGCGACGTCGCGGTCTGAGACCACGGCTGTCGCGAGCTCGAAGGGCGGACTCTCAGACGCCAAGTCGCGCGAGAAGACAGGACATGGACTCGAGCATTGGTTCGACGTCCTCGATCGGTTCGACGCCGTTCAGAAGGGCCACACGGCCGCTGCGAGACACCTCTACGACACCCACGGCGTCGATGGCTGGTACGCCCAGGGGATCACCGTCGCGTACGAGCGCGCGCGGGGCGTGCGCGCGATCAATCAGCGGCGTGACGGCGGATACGAGGTCTCCGTCTCCAAGGTTTTGCCCGTCGCGACGCCGGACGTCGTCAAGGCCTTTGCCGAGTCACGCCGCCGGCGAAAGTGGATCGCCGACACCGACCCGCGACTCGTGACTGCGTTGTCTTCGGCGCTCGACGGCTCCGCTTCGAAGGGATTCGTCGTCAAGCCGAACGGCCAGGCGCGGTTGCGGTACCCCTGGGACAGCACGATCATCGAGGTGTATCTCTTGCCGAAGGCTGGCGATAGATCATCGATCGTCGTGGTCAGCAAGAAGCTTGGAAGCCAGACGATCGTCGCCGAGCGCCGCGCCCAATGGCGGACTGCGCTCGGCGCGCTCGCGGCGTTTCTCAGGAGCTGAGCTACGGTCTGCGCACCCAGAAGTACAGCGCGATGAGCGCAAGCAGCGCGAAAGGCACTGCCCATTTCCACCACGCCGGCGCAGGCTCATCAGGTGTCTCGGGCCTGTCGCCGGCCCATACCCGCCCGGACGCACGTCTGCGCGCCGTGTCACGGCTCGCGATCGTCGCACGAGCGCCCGTGCCAAGCGCGGCGCTGAGCCCGGGCAGCTCCCCGAGAAGCGCCCGCTGTTCCGTCAGCAGACCCTTGAGGCTCCAGGCATCCAAACCTCTTGTACCCACGGTGCGGACGATCTGTCCGACGACAAGCGGCAGTACAAGAGTCAGCAACGAAATCGACGATGACCGGTTGATGCCCGCAAACGACGAGATCCAGTCGATGACTGCGCTGGTACGTCCGGCGAGCGCGGTATCGACGACCGGACGTCCGACGTTGATCAGAGTGATGACGCCGTCCGGCGCTCCGATCGCAACGCTGGCGTCGGCGTAATCCGGCGAGTCGAGCTGGTTCAGGCGAATCAGATCGATCACGCTGCTGGCACCCGCGGTCGTCGAGGCCTTGGCGGCCAGCCCGCTCACGATCGCGGGCAGAACCGCGCCGAGACCGGTTTGGATTCTGACCGGACTCTCTCCCAACGCAAACGCCACGCGATTGAGCGTGTCGCCTCGAAAGTCTCTGACAAATTCGCCGATGAGATTGGC